>SAMEA3663028__coassemble_201_pt1 | contig 26209 bp, 25 predicted proteins | sample SAMEA3663028__metabat2_high_PE_020 | metagenome-assembled genome bin SAMEA3663028 (sample SAMEA3663028) | pig gut metagenome | biome: pig gut; feature: pig-associated habitat; material: faeces | place: France | collected 2012
GTCATAGAGACCATTTTTACAGGGTCAACTAGAAGTAAGTTTTTCATTTGACCATATATTTTCGATGCGATAGCTTCACATTGTTTTGATTAACCATTGCATATCTGAGCGTTGTATCTATTTGCTCATGTCCCAGAATTTTCTGTACCTGTTCAATCGGCATACCTTTCTCAATTGCTCTAGTGGCCATAGTCCTTCTGAACTTATGTGGGTGTACCTTTTCTACACCCAACTTCTTACCAATTTCCCTAAGCCGCAATTCCACGCCACTCTCTGTAAGTCTATTATGTGGCTTATTCAAAGAAACAAATAATGTTCTATTATTATCTGTTCTTGATTCAATATAATTTAACAAATGAATTTTAGTCTTTGCATCAAAGTATGATTTCCGCTCTTTATCTCCTTTTCCATAGACTCGGATAATCTCTTCTTCGGAAAGCTCTGTATCTGTGCATATAAAAGCGAGCCAATATACCAAATGGAACGCATTTATGCCTTTTTTATTGGTTGAAATATTGAATTTTCAAGGTTCAACACATCTTATTGGTGTGGGAAGTCTTAGTATCTAAAATATGCCCTTCCATGGCATGATGCAATTCGTTCAGGAGAAACCCCTGCTGCAACCCTAATACTTTATCAAGTGCAAACACATGAAGTTCATACAGATGATTTTTATCCGGCTTTCGTCTTTCTGCGTAATTCCCTCAATGTCTCTCTCAAGTTTTGCAAGAGAAGTCGGACCTAATCTTAATCGTCATAAAATAATCGTTTTCCATTTTCCTTTTATCATGCAATGCACCAGTTCTAAGGGACAGGTGTATTCTTCCCGCAATTTCATACTAATCACTATGTCCTTTCCGCTGCCTGCAAACTTTGGGCCGCAGGCACAAATTTGCTTGTGAAAAAACTTTCATATATGTTTTTTTCACACTATCTCCTTTATCTTTTCAGACAATATATCTTACATCCGGTTCCATTTCCCTTGTTAACAATCTGATGATTTGCAAAGAATTTCATCAATCTTCTTTGCAGCGTTTAATACTCCTCTTTCATCAGAAAGTTGTTTCTTAATGTTTTCTGCATGATTTTTATAAGCATCAGAGTTCAATTCTGTAAGTATCTCAGCTAACAACTCCGCATTTAGCTGCTTTAATTTTATAGGCTTAGGTCCAACTCCCATTTTATATAACTGGAGCCCCCAAAATTCCTGATCTCCCATAAACGGAATAACAAACGTTGGTTTCCCCGCCATCATACTTGCCCTGCATGTTCCAATTCCACCATGAATAACAGTTGCCTTTACTCTCGGGAACAACCAACTATGCGGAATGTCATTTACGATATATATCCTATCGGAATGCCTAATATGCTCTATATCATTATAAGAAAGATACAGGACAGCCCGTTCTTTTGCTAATTCCAACGCCTTATCAATCATTTCCACTGTCCGTTCGACATCCTTGATTGGCATACTGCCAAATCCAATGTAAAATGGTCGTTGCTTTTCTTCACCCAGGAAATCTTCTAATTCTTTCTTCGGAACATAATGATTCTGACTGTCAATCTGCCAAAATCCGGTTACAACTTCCCTTTCACTCCAGTCCGATGGTTTTTCTATCACCGCCTTACTGTAAGCTAACAAGGTTATATTTCCATTTTTTCTATATTGTCCTAATGGGCATTTTCTCAATTTAGGTAAACCCCACTCATTTTCTCGTAAATTGTTTAATGTATGTTTAAAGCAGATATAAAATCCCCATTCCAATACTTTATGCGAAAATGAATACATCCACTTGGGGATATGCGGCATAATCACACAGGGAACAGATTTGGTCGGAACTGCAGGGTTTAACAGCGTATGTACCATCGGCACATTCATTTTTTCCGCAGCATCACTTGCACCATATGGAACCATTGTGGTTATAACTAAATCTGCTCCTTCCATATTTGAATACATTTCCCGCAGATAATTTTTTATAACACTTTTGGACTTTTTCATGAGAAGTAATAAAGCACCAACCATATTTCCTTTATTAAACTGCGCTTCCACTTCCGGAATTTTCATCATATCCTGCGGATTTACTGCCTTTAATTCCCTGTATCTCAGATTGTGCTCTTCCACCAGCCGGCAATATACCTGCGGCGCAGAAACGATAACATCATATCCGATTTTTTTCAGTTCTATCCCCAGTGCAATATACGGTTCCACATCTCCTCTTGAACCCATCGTCGCAATTACAATTCTTCTCATATCAATCCCTTTTTCCAATAGGCAAAATTCCTAAAGCTACTTCTTTTCCTTTGTTCGATACAACGTGCGAAAGGTGGTTGCACACATAATTCTCCCCGTCATAACCACTTCCTATGACGCGTCTGCCCTCATCCCAGCAATCCATTCCTTCTGTGGAAATGGTCACATGTTCCATTTTTGACATCAGCATCTTCTTCGAAGTCTGTCAGACAAAGAAACGACGAATCCTGATACACCTGTTCATAAGCCGTAGATGGCAGTGCTTCCTTATATGCATCAATATCGTAAAACATATCCGCATAGGTTTTGTCTTCCAACAAGGTCACATCTAGGAATGTTTTTACAAATATTTTAGCAATCTCCTGCTGTTCCTCCTACGGCAAAAAATTTTTTACATTCAGGAAGTAATTTGCCGGCTCATACAAATCGTAGCAACACTGCCCTTGCATCATTCTCATCCAGTAAGTCATTGCATACATTTTCATCTACGGATACCACTGCATATCCGAAGGATGCCAGATACTCTCCAAGATAATCATAACCGAGATACGACGGTGTGGTATAATCATGATTTCCATGAACGATAAATAACACCGGACAGTTCTTTTTATCCTTTGGATACCACATTTTTCCTGCTATTGGTGCTTCATCTAAATCGTAGCCAAAATACATCTGCATACACGCCCTAGTAAGGGTACTGCGCTCCGCAAAAGCGGATAAATCTACTGTCGTTGACGGAATGCTGCAGGTATCCTCCACTCCATAGGTGACCTCTGAAACCTGAAATTTGTCTGTCTATACATAATCTGATATTTCAAATACACATTCAGAAGCTCCATTGACAATTGTATCAACAATAGTAACTGTTACACTCTTTTCAAAAACCTCAGAGAACAATCGCATATACCAACCAGCAGAACATTCACAATACTTTTTATTCATATTCTCAACTTTTTTAGGTATATTACAATAACATTTTTTGTATACAGCAATAATCTTTCCATCAAAAATATGTAAGTTCCTTCCGCCAATATCTGCTTCATTCAGAAGATTCAAAAATTCTGCTATATCGTTAGATTTAGCGTATAATTTTTTTGCTATTTTTATAGCATTGGTTGACAAGCAGCACCCACCACATTTTCGCATAGTATCAGTCATATATATCTTCATACTCTCAGTGGTATTTAAAAGCTCATTAATATATCTTGCCTGCTTAAGCGGTGTTGCATTTTCATCAATAATTCCAATCTCCGAACAAACCGCAAATGCATTTTCAGAATCCATATTATCTACTATTCTTTTGGCCTTATTCATATCATATCCTCGCAAGAATTTAACTAATTATTCTAAAATCTACTGTTCTTTTGATTTCACCGGCATCCAAATTTCGCAATAATAATTCTCATCCTGATTTCCTTTCGGATAATCACAAGGTGCGGTGTAGTATTCTATATTATACATTCCTGCAATTTCATAATCACTATTCCCAGGAAGCCATTCCTTAAAAATCTCTGTATTCACTTTTTGTAACGCTTCCGGCATAGATCCTTTACATGGAAATACTGCCCATGTATTTTCAGGAATAACTACCGTTTCAAATTCTTCCGGTATGTCTTTTGAAGGGATATAATCATCAGCAATCATGTACTTGAAGAATCCTTCCGGTGCTCCATCATCTAAACAGATTCCATACATACCACAAATATACTTACCGTTTCCCTTTTCATAATGCTCTGTCCAAAATTGTGGGCATTCTTTATACCCTTCTTCATTTTTAATAATTTTGGCACTTCCGACAACAGTAAATGCCGGTTTTTTAACAATTTTACATTCCATTTCAAATCCACCTTTCATAGATACATGTATTTTTAGAGGAAGGTAGTTTTTGAGTTCACCGTCTCCGGACTTCGCCTGTGCAGGCGTAATACCGTGAAATCTGGTGAAGGCTTTCGTAAAGCTGTCTGGAGAATCATAGCCATATTTCATTGCTACATCTATAACCTTAACACCATCTGTTTGCAAATCTCTGCCGGCAAGTGATAATCTTCTATTTCTTATATATTCGGATACCGTAATTCCACAAAGAATCGAAAACCCTTTTTGAAAATAAAATGGCGAAAGATTAATCTTTGCAGCAATTTTTTCCAGAGTAAGTTCATCTGTAAGATGTCCTTCAATATATTTGATTGATGAAGTGATATCTTCCAACCAGCTCATGCTTATTTACTCCTTCCTACAAAACACATCTTATCTCCAAAGCATATTTTTGTCCCGACATTTTTTGCTCTCTTTTGTCCAATTACACAACTATCGCAGATATAATCACCAGGCATTCCTTTACATAAACAATTAGTAAAATTCAAAGTTTCTGTTGTTTTCAAACCTCTTCTTAAGACTTAAATTACCAATCCCTTATTTTTTGATATCTATAACAGCAATATCACATGCCATTCTCCCGCGAACAACTTCATATGTTACATTTTCGTATCCCATATCTTCAAAAAACCTTTCATATGATTCTGCATCAAACTGACACTTAAAACTAGCACCAAGCTTTTCTAAAAATTTTACTGCCAATTTATTGGTTCCTTCATCACCATTAATGTACGTAGGAATTACTAACCGGCCACCGTCTTTACAAACACGAGTAAGTTCATTCATTGCCCTTTGTGGATCCGGCAAAAGATGTATAACATTTCCTGCCACTACTACATCAAAAGAATTGTCTTCAGCTTCAATATCTGTGATATCTACCATTTTGTATTCAATATTGTCATAATTTTTCAACTTCTTTTTTGCCTGTTTTAACATTCCCACAGAATAATCGGAAACAATTAATTCTTTACACACAGGAGCAATGAAAATGCTGATGGCCCCTGTTCCACACGCACACTCTAAAACCCTATCTGTATTTTTTATATATTTCGCAACACTCTCACCTGTTGACTGATAGACACTTTTATTATAAATATTTTCAAATAAGTCATATACACCTGATACTTTATCCCAAAACATAAGTACTTCCTTTCACCACCAAACTTCAAATCTTCTATTTCGTTCAGACTCACAGTAAGTATCATTGATACTTTAGCCATTCTTGAAAAATTCTGTGCATCATTTGCCTCTAATAATCGTAATATAGATTGAAACAATACTAATTTAGATTTCCCAAAATGGATTGTAAATAGAACATGTCGGTTAATAATTATAAACCAAGAAAATAAGATGGTCAATTGTCGAGGTATTCACAGATAAAAATTCATAAAATGCTTCCACATGCCTCCTACTATGTTTACTTATTGCTTAATGACACTCCTCACGGTAAAAGGGCCGTTTCTTTTGCAACTACATGTAATTTGTCCGAGTTCATCTGTACGGTAGATTGAAGTAGCCACTGATTCAAGGCGTTCAAGTGTTTCTTTATGTGGGTGTCCATATGAGTTATTCTTGCCGGAAGATATTACGCTAACCTTTGGGTTAACAGTATTTATGAATTGTTCAGATGAAGAGTACTTGCTTCCATGATGCGGAACACTTAAGTAGTCAATATTTTTTAACTTGTCTTTGATTTGTGAATCATTAATAAGTACCTGCTCAACTTCTGAGCTTATATCTCCTGTATATAGCATAGTAAAGTGATTCTTATCATTTTCGTACATTACCTTAAGCACTAAAGACATATCATTTAAGCTTTCCGAGATCTTATCAGCTCCACTGCCTTGTACTGAAGTGCCTCCTCCACTTCCTGATACTGAATTGCCTCCTTCACCGGTCGGTACTGAAACACCTTTATTTTCAGGGCTTAAACACTCAATCGTAATCGAGCCGTTTTCAATTCTGTCACCCTTTGAAATTATATGTACAAAATCTGCTTTCTCGAAACCGGTCTTTTCATCATTACGAGGACTCAAACTATGCCCATCTCCCGTTTTTTTCTTACTACCCATTATTTTCTCAAACCCGTCTTCAACCGAAACAAATTGATGCTTAACATTCACCTCTTTTAATTCATCACTTAAAAGCTCTTTCACTCCTGAAATATGGTCCGTATCCGGATGAGTCACAAAAAGATAATCAATCTCGCTAATTCCGTTAGACAATAGAAATGGTCGTATTCGATATTTATAAACATCCTTAACGTCGCTGCTACCGCCATCAACCATAATTGTAGGAATGTCCCTTCCGTAAATTACATTGCACGCGCCTTGCCCGACTGAGAGCGCATTCACACTTAATTCAGGTTTTATCCTGAATGCCAGAATAAATACTGAAATTACAATAAGTGCTGTCTCCCTAATCTTCATCCTCTTTCTTAACGCATCTTTATTCTTATCATTTGCTCTAACTTGGTTAACATAAATCCAATATCCAAGAACAACGCCGCTCATTAGTATTATGTAAACTATGTTCTGCCAGCTCTCTCCCTTTCCGACAATCCAGTAGTTGCCTGCAAGCCTCGAAGCATTTCCGCACAAAAACGAATACAGCATTATAATTTTTTGCGCAGCAAACAAAAGCCCTCTTGTTATTACACGAAAGGGCTTTAGTTTAATCACGGTATTTGCAATAATCAACACAATAATGCCGATTCCAAGAATAATGCTCATTAGCGGAACTACAATAATATTGATAAAAATACTGTATCTTGAGATTTTGAAAAACGTGTTAAAAACTACAGGGAGTGTCGCCAAATTTGTCGATAGGGATATGCAAATACTCTTCCTTGTTTTTTCGTATATGGCACATTTTTCCTTCTTAAAGAAGTCCGTAATATCAAGAAGAATAGGGTAAATGAGGGATATTCCGCTTACAGATAACACAGAAAGAAGGAAACCCGAATCAAATATATAATACGGGTTTTCGACGATAATTAGAATTGATGCAAGACACATTCCGGACATCAGGTCATATGTCCTTCCGATTGCCTTGGCAATAACGGCAAGAATAAACATTATCAACGCCCTTATTGTTGATGTCGAAAAGCCTGTCATTATGCCATACATTGTCATAACAGCTGATGAAATCATAGACGCGCCAATTATATTAAGCCCTGAATACCTTAAAATCGTAAAAAGGCACATTCCGACTGCCGCAATATGTAGCCCCGAAAGACTTAATACATGCGAAATGCCTGCTGCCTGGTACAAATCCTTAACGTCTGCATCAAGCCCTGTCTTATCTCCAAGCACCATAGCGGAAAGTGTACCGGCCTCGCTTTCATCCATGTAGGCTGCATAAACCTTTTTCGTTCTTTCCTTAATTAAAAACAGCCGTTCCTTTATATACGAATATCTCTTCCCCGAATGTGTAACCGTTGCGTTCTTAATAGAGGCTTCGTAACCCCTTATCCTGTAGTATTTTCTTGAATCAAACTGTCCGTCATTTTCAGGTCTTGAGAAGTTTTTGTATCTGCCCTTTAGTTTAACAGTCTGACCTATTTTAAAATCAAACGCATTCTGATTTTTAAGATATATTATGTACTTATTGCTGTTTTTATTTTTTCCTTTACACTTTATATGCAGACAATATTCATTGTTTTTGAACATTTTGTCTGTCACTTTGCCGGTTATTTCAACTGATTTATTATCTCTACTATACTCTTTGACATCTACGCCTCCGCATAATAAAAGCACCATGTACATAAAAGAAATAAACAACAGACAAATGACACACATTGGTCTTCGTATTGTTAATTTGCGCATATTTTGTCCTTTATTTTATTGTAAAGTCCATCCTTTATTCCGCTTATTTCCATTATTCCCTCAGGCGTACTGAATCGTCCGTTTTCTTCCCTGTATGCAATTATCTTGTCAGCTTTTGATTCGCCAATCCCCGGTAAAGTCATTAGTTCTTCTTTTGATGCACTATTTATGTTAACCAGTCCGCCACTGTTTCCGGCATTGTTACCATTTACACCGATACCGGAAGTGCCGCCATTTCCTGCAATGCTTTCAACATTCCCTTGACTAACCTCTTCCTCTGATGGCACATAAATCATCTGTCCATCTGCAATGAGACTGGCAAGATTAAGATAGTTTTCATACGCTTCCTTTGAATAGCCACCGGCTGAATCTATTGCATCAATTATTCTGCTCCCTTCTTTTAACTCATAAACTCCAGGGTTATTAACATATCCTGCAACATAAACAACAAAAGACTGAGAATCATTTGTTTCAATGTTCTCAGTCTTTTCTGTATTTTCTACGCCAGTGTCTTTTGCCACATCAATAGCATTGTCAGAGATTTGTTCATTATCAGAGATTTGCTCTTTATTTCCTTCTTCAGAAATAATCTCCATAACCTCTTCATCGCTGCAGCCCTGACACATACACATAAGCATGCATAAAAGCACAAATATTATTTTTTTCATATAATAGCCTACTTTCCGACCCAATGCGCAGACTATTTTAATTTTATTTATTAATTATAAATTACTATCAATTATTGACGGCCAACACTTATTCCGTTATCGACACAATTATCTCTCAAAGAAATTGAAGAAATTGTCAGGAACCGAGTATCTGAACGTACTTCCACCGATGTTGAATTCACCACTTCTTTGTCCGTCTTCTATGTTCTCGTCTCCGTTTTTATTATCACTATCCGATGGCTTCTCTGAAGCCTCTTCGCTCTCATCAAGTTCAGTTCCTTCCCTTGAATCAAGAGTAACGGAAACAGTCTTTTCCTCGTATGTACCGTCATTAGCTCTTGCAATGACAACATCTACTGTCTCGCCGGCTTTGTAATAGTTTAGTCTGTCCTTAAGCTTGTTAATGCTGTCCATTCCCATTCCGTCGAATTTAATGATAACATCGCCCTGCTTGATTCCGGCCTTTTCTGCTGCCATTCCCTCAGTTGTCTCTGATACATAAATTCCCTTAGGAATATTGTATGCTTCTGCCACTTCGTTAGTTACCGAAAATCCTGCAATTCCAAGATATCCTGCTTCGTTAGGATCAACCTTCGTTCTTGTGGCAAGATTCATGAGTCCGTCAACTATTTCATCGGCTGCACTTGTAGGGATTGCATATCCCATTCCTTCAATCTTGGTATTGGCAAGCTTAGCAGAATTAATGCCGACTACCTCACCTTCCATGTTAAGGAGCGCGCCACCTGAATTACCCGGGTTAATTGCAGCATCAGTCTGAATAAATGACTGTCCGTCATCACTTCCGTCAATCGTCCTGTTAAGTGCAGATACAATACCTGTAGTAACGGACTGTCCGTATCCCATCGCATTTCCGATTGCAACAACCTGCTCACCTATTTCAAGCTTTTCTGAATCACCCATTGTGGCAATCTTTACTTCATCAAGGGTGCTGCCCGAAATGTTGCTTAAATCAACTGCTATAACCGCAAGGTCGTTATCCGTATCTGTTCCTTTAACTACTGCCTCATATGCCTCACCATCAATGAAGCATACGGAAAGAGTATCCGCATCTGCAACAACATGGGCATTCGTAACGATAAGAAGTTCCTTGTCATTCTTACCTACGATGATACCTGAACCTGCCGATTCTGACTCATATTCCTGTATCTCCATGCTGTAAAAGCTTCTTAATTCCTGAATGCTTTTATTAGTAATTGCTACAATTGAAGGCATTGCTTCTTTAGCAACTTCCTGAACGCTAAGTCCGCTGTTTACTTTGTTTAAGCTAAAGTCGTATTGAACTTTTTCTTCTTCAGGTGCTTTTGGTGCAACCTCTTCAACATTTTTTTCTACGGCTTTTTCAGTACCCTCGTCATTCTTTTCAATTATTTCTTCTGATTGTGATTCTTCAGCCACCTTAGCCTCATGTCTTTTAATCACGCTGTTGGCTCCGGCAAATGCCAGTGCGGCACAAAGACCAAATGAAAGACCAAGTAATACTGTGAAAAAGAATTTACCTACGCCGTTTGATTTTTTTTCTTTTTTCTTTTTCTGTGACGAATTATTTGTCACATTTTCAAATTCATTGTTATTTAATTCACTCATCACTCATCTCTCCCTTTTTATTATGATTACTTGAAAACTAAATCGATTAGTATTCCAATCAACTATTTCATATTACGCATTCATAATATTCAGAAGATATTATAAAAATATGTTTACTTTGTGAAAAAAGTTTGAACGCCTGCACCGATACTTTCTTGAACAGGAATTGAATAGGTTATCTCTTCAATCTGTCCACCCATGGTATCTGCCAAATCCCTTAGAACCTTTTCAGGGTCTTCCCCTGAATATACTTTTGAAAAGGCTATTTCAAGCTGAAGCCAGAAATTCGATGTCTCTATCATTTTTGGAAGCGGCATTGATTTCTGATATTCGGTCATTACATTATTGATTTCAGTGTTTTCATACGGCACGTCACGCTTGCACGCTAACTTACCGGATTTAAGATAAAGTGAATCCGCGCTGTCAAAACATAATCTGGTTGCAAATAAATTAGCGGCCTCTTTTTTCTCTGAATAGCCGTTAATTGCGACAGCATCGGTAACCGATAATCCTCTTGCACGAAGGACATTGCTCATATCAGGAATGATAGCAACACCATATTCATACTTGAAAGTCCCATCCATCTGGGCTTCCTGAATCTTGGCGAAAGCATCTGTTGTTGCAATTGTGAAAACAAGCTTTCCTTCAATAAACTGCTTAAGAATACTCTCGTAGTTATCGTTGTCTTCCATTGTGAAGTACTTGTCCATATTCTGATATACTTTAAGTCCTTCAACCGCCTGCTGGTTATACAGGTTAAAAATGGCATTATTATCGCCGTCTTCTCCACCGACTTCAAGGTAATTCCCTACAAAGAAATAATTGTAGAAAATATCTGTTACATCCCACTTAAATACGGCTTCGACAGTATCGGGTGCTTCGTAGTTATTAGCAAATGTCGTAATATCATCGATAGTAGAAGGGATCATTGTCGCAAGTCTTTCAAGAACTTCCGGGTCTGCAACAACTTCCTCATCTCCATACGGTTCTTCTTCAATAACTGCTTCTTCTTGAATATCTGTCTCAGTCTCTACTGTATCAGCGGCTTCTTCCTTAAGTGCTTCTTTATTCTCATCAGCCTCTGCCTGCGCAATCTCACCTTCAGCCTTATCATTTTCAGCTTCCATACGTCCCTGCGCTATTGATGCCATGTAAGTCTTGTTATATAAGAAAAAGTTCGTCTCATAATATAAAGGATATGCAACATATTTACCGTCACACGAAATAGCATGTAATGCCGTTTCAGGGAAATTGTTCTCGCAAACCTTTTCCTCAGAATCAATAATCGGCACCGCAAGCCCCGCAAGATATGCCTTCATAAGATTATCATGCGTAGTAATATATAAATCGGGAGCCGGCTTAGTACTTGATTCATTAACTGAAGCAAAATTAATACTTTCAAGATAATCAATACCGTCAACAAGCTCTGCAACTACTTCCATCCCGGTCTCCTGCTTATATGCAAGTGCCACATCGGCTATATATTCTTCAAGCGAACTGTCTGTATACCATAAAATAAGAGTATTATCAGGAACTTCTTCTTTCTGAATGATTTTCTGTGCTATTGTCGAATCACTCTTTTCAGCATCAAAATCAACGAAGGCATACTTAACAAGCCCTCCCATAAGAATTAATAATAAAATTATGCTTGTAATTCTTCTGTTCATTAAAATGATGCCCTTAATTTCACAATCATTTCATCTACATCTTCTTTTGTAATAATAAGCGGCGGAAGAAATCTTAACACATTGCTACCCGCAGTTATTATTACAAGCCCATTTTCCAACGCCCTTTTAGAAACCTCTGCCGGTGTTTTTTTATCTGTGTCAAAAACAAGCCCCTGCATTAATCCCTTTCCGCGACGAAGCAATAAAAAGTCGTACTCTTTTACAAGTTCATCAAGCTTTGTCTCAAGATATACTGATACCTCATTCACATTTTCAAGAATGTTACGCTTCTTAAACTGGTTAAACACTTCATTCACTGCAGCTGTAACAAATGGATTTCCTCCATATGTTGTTCCATGGTCACCGGGAACTAATGAATTCTTGGAATATTTTTCATTTAATACAAAAGCACCGATTGGAACGCCACATCCAAGTGCTTTGGCAAGTGTAACAATATCAGGCTTTACTCCATAATGCTCATATGCAAACATTTTGCCACTTCGGCCCATGCCACACTGAATCTCATCAAGAATCATAGCGATATCGTTTTTATCACATATTTCCCTGATTTCCTTAATAAAGCTTTCTGAAGCCGGATATATTCCGCCCTCACCCTGCACTGTTTCCAAAATGATAGCACAGGTTTTATCGTTTAATAAAGCCTTCACCGAATCAATATCATTATAATTTGCAAACTTAACAGATACGTTATCATTTAAAAACGGCTCACGATATTTAATGTTACCTGTAACCGATAAAGCACCTAAAGTACGTCCGTGGAAGGAATGTTCAAAAGCAATTATCTCATGTTTTGCTGATTTATTCTTATTATAAGCATATTTCTTTGCCGCCTTAATTGCCCCTTCAATTGCTTCCGCGCCGGAGTTTGTGAAAAATACACTGTTAAGTCCTGTCGCCTCAACAATTGTTTTAGCTGCCTTTACTGTAGGCTCTGAATAAAAAAGATTAGACGTATGCAAAAGCTTGTCAATTTGCGCTTTTAGTGCATCGTTATATTCTTTGTTAGCATACCCTAGTGCAAATACGGCGATTCCCGCACAGAAATCGAGGTACTTTTTCCCATCAATATCATATAGGTATACGCCCTGCCCTCTGTCAAAAACTACATTATTTCTATTATATGCATGTAAAAGATATTTCTCACCTTCATCTATGATTTCTTGCATATTCATGGCAAATTCTCCTTTTCATCGTCAGCAAAGAACATAGTTCCGATACCTTTATTTGTAAATACCTCAAGAAGAAGTGAATGCATCTTTCTGCCATCAAGAATATGAACCCTGTTAACGCCTGCTTCGATTGCATCAGTGCAGTTTTTAAGCTTTGGAAGCATTCCGCCGCCGATGTATCCCTTTTCAACCATCTCATTGGCTTCTGAAACCGTAAGTCTTGAAATGAAAGTTGAAGGGTCCTTCGGATCCTTATATACGCCCTCAATATCAGTTAAAAATGCGAGCTTATCGGCTCCCATTGCCTTTGCTATTGCACATGCTGCATCATCTGCATTAATGTTATACGTAACAAAATTTTCATCAAGTCCTATCGGAGCTACAATCGGAAGGAAATCCTTTTCCAAAAGGTCTTCAAGTACTTTTGTATTTACGCTTGTAATTTCTCCAACATAGCCAATATCCTGTCCGTCAGAATATTTTTTCTCAACCTTGAAAAGTCCGCCGTCCTTTCCTGAAATTCCGATTCCGTGAACACCTAATTCTTCAACCATTGTAACAAGTGACTTGTTGACCTTAGAAAGAACCATTTCAGCAATTTCCATTGTCTCATCATCGGTTACTCTTAATCCGTTAATAAACTGAGCTTCTTTCCCAACTTTTTTTACCCAGTTGCTTATGTCTTTTCCACCGCCGTGAACGACAATCGGCTTAAATCCTACAAGCTTAAGAAGCGTTACGTCCTTTATAACATTGCGCTTAAGCTCTTCATCTGCCATTGCAGATCCGCCATACTTAACAACGATAACTTTTCTGTTGAATTTCTGAATATATGGAAGTGCTTCTATAAGTACTTCTGCCTTATGTAAGTATTTGTCCTTGTAAATCTCGTCCATTATTTTATCCTCTTTCCCATTTATCTTACTTTATTCATTAAATTTCACGATATTACTCTCATTAAGTGTGAAATCATAATAATTAAGATCTTCCCGCTTTGTCCATCCGATGCGTTTCCAGAAGGCGTTTCCTATATCATTTTTGGTAAATGCAATAAGACTTACCTTATTAATTTTCTCTTCCTTAAGTGCATTCATGCAATACACAACCATTGCTTTTCCAATGCCCTTTAATCTGTAGTCCGGATCTACGCACACATGATAAAGGCACCCTCTTCTTCCGTCGTGTCCGCACAAAATTGCACCTACTATCTTATCATCTTCAATGGCAACAACCGAAGTAGAAGGATTTCTTTTTAAAAAACGTTCAACTCCTTCTCTTGAATCATCCATGCTTCTTAATGCAAACCCGTGAATTGTGTGCCACAGTTTATTTACGCCATCATAATCATCAATTGTCATTACACGTATCATTTGTCCCGCCATTCTGATTATGGGAACATAGGCACAAGATTAAGCCCCATATCCTCATCAAATCCAAATACTATATTCATATTCTGAACAGCCTGTCCTGCTGCCCCCTTTACTATATTATCAAGAGCACCCATGACTACTATTCTGTTCGTTCTCTCATCAATCTTAAAGTTAACATCAAAGTAGTTGCTTCCTTCAACCCACTTTGTCTCAGGGCAAACATCCTTATTTAGAATTCTTACAAACTTTTCATCTTTATAATACTTCTCATATATAACCCTAACCGTATCGTAATCAACCGGTCTTTTGAGATTTGCATATCCTGTTACAAGTATTCCCCTGTTCATTGGAGCAAGGTGAGGTGTGAATATTATTTTAACATCATCAACCTTACTAGAGCCTGAAGCATATGAAAGCTGTTCTTCAATTTCAGGTGTATGTCTGTGTGTAAGTACGCCGTATGCCTTCATATTTTCATTAACCTCACAGAAAAGGTTATTGACCTTAGCTCCTCTTCCGGCACCCGAAACTCCTGATTTTGCATCAATGATTATTGAATCTTTATCAATTATTCCTTCCTTAACTAATGGGTACATTGAAAGAATTGAACATGTCGTGTAGCATCCGGGGTTTGCAACAAGTCTTTTATTCTTAATTTTATCTCTGTTTATTTCACAAAGTCCGTACACCGCTTCTTCAATAAACTGTGGAGACTTATGTTCAATGCCATACCACTTTTCGTATACGGAAACATCCTTAATTCTATAATCTGCACTTAAGTCAATGACTTTAGTCTTACTTAATATATCCTCAGTAAGTACAGAAGCTAAAAAACCCTGTGGAGTGGCAGTGAAAATCACATCAACCTCATCTGCAAGCTTCTCAAGGTTGTCATCTTTACAAATATCATCAACAAGCTTAAACATATTGCAGTATACATCGGCATACTTCTTATCTATATAGCTTCTTGAACCGTACCATTTTATTTCTGCTTCAGGATGATTTAATAAAATCCTTACAAGCTCTCCTCCTGCATATCCTGTTGCTCCAATAATTCCGACTTTAATCATAGTACTTTCCTTCTTTATAATAATGCACCTATTTTAACCTCAACTAATAATACCCCACATTTATTCTAAAAACAATAGCAAATTTGAATATTTTCATAAAAATATGCATAATTTGTGTATTTTATGCAATATTTTATGCATAAAATAAAAATATTCTGCATAAAACACTTGCATTTCTTATGAGGGTGTATTATATTACAGTACGGAAGATAAATCTTATTCGCTATTTCACATAAGCGAAGACAAAATATATCAAATTACGGAGGCAACAAAATGGCTAAAGAAAAAGTAATACTTGCATACTCAGGCGGGCTTGACACTACTGCTATCATCCCATGGCTTAAGGAAAACTACGATTACGAAGTAATCTGCGTTTGCGTTGACTGTGGTCAGGAATCAGAGCTTGACGGACTTGAGGAAAGAGCAAAAGCATCAGGTGCTGAAAAGTTATATATTGAAGATGTTACAGATGAATTCTGTGATGAATACGTTGTTCCTTGTGTACAGGCCTGTGCAGTTTATGAGAACAAATATCTTCTTGGTACATCAATGGCTCGTCCTGTTATCGCTAAGCGTCTTGTTGAGATTGCAAAGAAAGAAGGTGCCGTAGCAATCTGTCACGGTGCTACAGGTAAAGGTAATGACCAGATTCGTTTCGAACTTGGTATTAAGGCTTTAGCCCCTGAGCTTAAGATTATTGCTGCATGGCGTGATGACAAGTGGACAATGGATTCACGTGAATCAGAAATAGAATACTGTAAGCAGCATGGAATTAACCTTCCATTCTCTCACGATAATTCATACAGCCGTGACCGTAATTTATGGCATATTTCACATGAAGGTCTCGAGCTTGAAGATCCGGCTAACGAGCCTAACTACGACCATCTCCTTGTTCTTGGTGTCTCACCTGAGAAGGCTCCTGATGAAGGCGAATACGTTACAATGACATTCGAAGGAGGCATTCCAAAGTCAATCAACGGCAAGGAAATGAAAGTTTCAGATATTATACGTGAGCTTAATAAGCTCGGCGGAAAGCACGGAATCGGTATCGTCGACATAGTTGAAAACCGTGTTGTAGGAATGAAGAGCCGTGGCGTTTATGAAACTCCTGGCGGAACAATTCTTTATGAAGCACACCAGCAGCTTGAAGAGTTAATACTTGACCGTGACACATATCAGCTTAAGAAGGATATGGGCAACAGACTTGCACAGATTGTATACGAAGGCAAGTGGTTCTCTCCTCTTCGTGAGGCAGTACAGGCATTCATCGAGTCAACACAGAAGTATGTTACAGGTGAAGTTAAGTTCAAACTCTATAAGGGTAACATCATTAAAGCAGGTACTAAGTCACCATATTCACTTTACAACGAAGACATTGCTTCTTTCACAACAGGTGACTTATATGATCATCATGATGCATCAGGCTTCATCAACCTCTTTGGTCTTTCAACAAAGGTTCGTGCTATGAAAATGGCTGAGGTTAATAAGAATAAATAATGACTGTTATTAACATATTATTGCTGTACATCCTCTCAGTTAATCTGGGAGGATTTATAGCATTTTTCATTGATAAAAAAAGAGCGGTCAGGTCAAAATGGCGAATTCCCGAAGTAACACTATTGACTATTGCTCTGCTTGGCGGTGCAATAGGCTGTTATCTTGGCATGAAAGTTTTTCACCATAAAACATTAAAACCGCTGTTTTATATAGGAATACCCGTAATTATTGCATTGCAGGCATTATTCCTGGTTGTAACCTTTTTTCTTTTGCCTGTTTCGTTTATGATCCAATAATTTGCCAAACAACAATGAGACTTTCAAAAATCACAAACGTAAAACTATTCATGAATAAGCTTCTTATAGAAAATGCTTTTGACAGTTTTCTTATTTCCGAAGCTATTATTAAAACAGGAAATACTTTCGTTATTGATGGACATATTAACGAAGGCTTCTATTCCGGTGAAGAAATTTCAGAAATGAGGGACGAGGCTTTAAATGATAACCGCATTTTCAGTGAAAAGCTCTCCCGCTTTATTCAACTTAAGCCTTTCATTTTGTCAACAATTAAGGGCAAAAAGACACCTTCATATTTCAAATTTTCCTTTTATCTGGCTTTAGAAAATGTCGACAAATTGCTCGCGTTATCCGATACGACAATCAAACGTTCCGATATCGACGGACTTTCACTTATTGTTAAATTTTCGGATTCCGAATTAACATGCACATCCTCTGTATCATTAAATATATTTACTACCGATAAATCAATCGACAAAGTTTGGGATGACATGGTACTTAAATTTCTTGCTTCCCATTCTATTCCATATGAAGTTTTGTAATTCATGTTATCATATCCGCACTTTCATATTTTGAAATAATATTAAGAAGAGTATTCTTAAGTCTCTCAAGAAAAGCAATATTTTTATCAAGCTTATTAATTATTATTTTAAGCGAATTTTCAACATAGCTTCTCCCAAGAATCCTTAAATCAAGCTTTACAAGAAAATCTTCTACATATTCAGGATATTTTTTGAGTTTATATAACTGTTTGTCAAGTATCTTATATACTGCTTTTGCTTTTTCGATATATATTCTATTGTAGCTGCACAGGCATTTTATCGGCTCCTGTTCATTATTGCATAAGCTTATCAGTCCTCCATAGTATTTCTTAAAATCATTTATTGCCTTGTCAATCTGCTTACTCTCAAATTCATCAGTCTGATCGGCGCTGAAAATTGAAGCAACATAAGCTGCCATAAGGTTTGACGCCTTTTCATTTCCATCACCGGGCAAAAGTTCAATTGCCTTTACTATTCCATCTGATGCCCATTTAGCCATAGTCATAGCCGGAAGCTGTGGCAAAACTCCAAATGCTCTGTTAAAATCACCGTTTTCATCAAAGCTTCCGTTGCTAAGCATTGTGTAGCACGAATGCATATCAACACTGAGACCTTCCTGATTTTTAACATATAATATGCTGCCCGCTATTGGTGTAAGAAGAATATTTACAAAATCATTAAATCCGCTTATCGAAGTAATCTTATCTTTTGCGACTTTAATTTCCTCCTTATGTTCCTTAAGAAAGTTGTCTCCAAATCCCTGCCCATCATAAGAAATACACCTGTCAATCTGCTCAGCGCATACTACCGTTACATATTGTGACAAATTTCCTCCCTTTGAATGTCCTGTAACAGTAATTCCGCTATATTCCGCACACTCATATTTTACAAAATCTGCTGCCAGAGTCTGAAGCCTTGTATCTGTTTCGTATTCTCCCAACACATTATCTTTCCATGCTTTATAAGTTCCGCCTGTTCCTCTGAATACAAGTGTCGGGTTTTCATTTTTAGAATCGGTATAAAGTGTTGCACGTATGCCGCCTTTGTTAATATTCCTTGCCATTCTTAAATTGCTTAATTCACTGTCATTTTCTAACCGGTTTAGAATATCAACTGCATCTTCCTCAGAAATTATATCTCCTGTTGCTCCTTGCGAAACTACTTTATCCATATCAAAGCTTCCGTCTTCTGACTTAAGAGCATCAATATTTTCCTTGATTGTCCCGTTATTCGTTGAGCAGTGAAAGTATTCGTAATTGGCAAGGAGCAACAGCTGACTTTCACTTAAATAATTATCTGCCATAGTTGTCACCTACTACCTGAACAAAGAAGCTTAATCTTCCGATTCGCAAAATATCACCGCTTTCAATCTTCACTTCCTGATATACCTTCTGTTGATTGATCATCGTACCGTTTGAAGAACCCAAATCCCTACAGTAAAGCACAGAATCTCTCTGATATATTTCGCAATGCCTTGAAGATACAGAGTCATCATAAGTAATCGGGATATCACAAAGCTTATCGCTTCTTCCTATGCATATTGCGTCCCTTACGCATGCTCTGAAATACTTTGTAGGATCAGCCCTGTCTTCAAGCGTAATATCTATTCCCTCTTTTGTCTGGAATAACAGTCTTGTTCCGGTATCTGAATCATCATCGTTGTCATTTTGACTAAGTACTACTGTCTCTGTTTCAAAAACAGATTCAAATGGTTCTCTCTTTTTCTCACTCTTTATCTTTCCTTTAATTTCATTAAAGCTGTTTTCCTCGTCTCTTTCCTTCTTCTTCCTGCTAAGATAAATACTCACTGCAAAAACAATCATAACAAAAGCAATAACTATCACGGGAAGTATTATCATATTTACTTCACCGGTATTGTTAAGCTCTTCTGACATATCATAAATTACAGCTGTTTCTTCATCAGGTTGTTCATTGGCCTCTTCAGAATACACTTCTTCATCAACTTCATAAGTCTCTTCATCTTCTTTAGCTGCCTCATAAATCTCTTCATCTTCTTCTGCTTCATTAGTCTCTTCTTCTTCTTTTTCCTTCTCAAGTTCCTCCTGTTCATATTTTCTTTTTTCATTAATTGCTTTATGAAGCATTTCCGAAAGCTGCTTTTCTACCTCTGCGTCAGATTTTGCATCCTCTGTGCTCACACTCGTTCCTCCACTGATTCTTGACAGAGAACCAATCCCTTTTATAAACGCAGTATTTTCATTCTGCGCACAGGCCAATGAATAAATAGGATACTGTCTGTCGCTAATCTCAAAGAAAAGTTCTTCCTTAGAATAGTCGCTTCCAAGCGATACATCGGTACAGCTTACATATAGAATGTCTCTGCAGGCGACATCACTTTCCTTCCACGATAAAATAACTTCCATTATTACGTCTGCACCGGAAGCATTTACATCCTTAAATTCAATATTATCAACAGCCTTAAGCTGAGTATTTAGCGAATCTTCATAATCCGTCAAATACTCAGCCTTTTCACCTGTTACGGCAATAGCAACTTTATCTTCTCTGTCGTTATCTCTAATAAAACATTTAATTGTCTCTTTAATTATTTCACGGTTAAGTGTTGTAAGTTCACTTGTATTATCAATAATAATTAATGTTTTATATGACATCTTTCCACCTTACACTGCTATATCACTAACTAACTTTGCACTTTCCTCAACGCTTTGTTCTTCTGCGTTCTGGTATTCGATAGCCATCTGATTAAGATCGTTAACATGTTCTTCAATGATACGATTAATTCTTTCAATATCATCTCTTAATCCGTTAAATCGTCCTGTAAAATCAGATGCCGCATTTCCTTGCCATATTGACTTTAAGCTGTCAACAATGCTCATCATCTCTATTGTCATAGCATTAATGTTTTTTCCGCTGTTTGAAAATTCAGATGCTGCCTGACTTAATTTTTCAGGCGTAACTTTTAGTATTCCTGCTGCCATAATTTGCTCCTTTACTAAATATTAATAACTTCTTGTTGCCGCAACACTTACGTTCTTTTTTTCCGCTTCTTCATATCTTGCTGCTATTACAAGAAGCGCCTGTACGTACTGATCAATTGCACTCTTAAATGCGTCCATAGTGGACTTATCCTTAATAAATGCACTGTTGAATGCTTCCTTAGCCTCGCCTTCCCACATCGTATTCAAATTATTCTGACAGCTCGTCAGATTCTCAATTTCGTTTTGAAATTTCGAATTGAGTCCCTGCAATTCAGACGCTCTGTTTCTAAGCTCTGATGACGTTACCTGTATAAATGACATAATGTCCTCCTGTATAAAACTAAAATCCCATTCCAATTGCCGCAGTTTCAGCAGTGTATACTATGTCTGCTGTTGTCGCAATGCTCTTTGCAACCTTAATCAGATCATCTGCTGTATCAAGCATTTCATGTGTCAGCTTTTCGCCCTTTTCACAATAAAGCTCGGCATTATCGCCCTTCCAATTAAGCATTAACAGTCTTATTGCCCCTCTTATATGCTCCGTTGCCATTTCATTTAATTCCTTAGACAGTGTTTCAAGTTCCTCCGCCTGAGCTAATGCGCGGGAAAAATTCATTTCTATTTCGCTCTTTGTTCTCATACCCATACCTTTTCCTTTCAAAATAAAATCGTTTACATGCCCTCTATCATTTCTCTTATACCCCGTTCCGCCGCGTCAAATCTTACGACTGACTCGGCAAGTGTTTTGATGCCTGCCGTTATACCAATAAGCATTGCTTTTGCTGTATACAGATCAGTATTTACTCTCATGGCATATTCGTTGCTTGCGTTAGATGCCCAGAAAATGCCCAGATCTTCTATGGTTTCTTCCATATTCTCTATCTCGTTTTTCACTTCTTTTGTCGCAAGCATCATTTCACGCATCATTTTATTGATTCGTTCATAATCAAGCATTATCACCACAAATTAAGGTCCCTCCTTTCATGCTTATTTTTCGTTTGGTTTCAGACGATGATTAGGGTATCTCCTCCCAAAACGCCCTGCTCTTCAAATGTTTTCATCTGTGAAAGCTCCCTTTTCAGGTTTTTGGAAAATACATACGTATTCTCCAAATTTAATTCAATATATGCTTTAAGCTCCGTTAACATTTGAGATACACTCATCGTTTCATCAAACTTTAAATCAAACGTTTTATCATTTTTAAATACATTCACATCAACATAAATCACTTATTTTCTCCCCGGCTTAAAATATTATCTGATTATTCCGACACAATCTAAATCACCTTAGGAATCACAACCTCTCCGTAATCAAAGCCTTTAATAGTCTTTCTCACTACTGCGAATCCGCTCTCATGTATCTCAACCTGTTTTGAATAAGGAATATAAGAAAAATCGGCAACATTCTGTCTGTCGAGTGCCCCGCCAAGATGTATCAAATATGCATCTTCCCCTGCTTTTTCCTTTATTTTCTTCTGTGTTTCAAAGGGGAGTTTTTCGTCATATACATAAACCTTCATTCCATTTTTATAACCCACATATTCTATTTTTAAAGAACACTCATGTATATCACAAATATCCATATCATTTTCTTCAACAGGTATATTCATGTAATGAGACATATACCTTATCACTTCAATCAAGTTGGATTTTCCACTCCCCTTTCTGCCTGAAATCAGCACCGTAAATTCATCTTCATAAGGCAGATAAAAAACTTTTCCACTTCTTAAAAAGAATCCTACAGGAATGCCCTTTATCTCTTCATTTCTTAAACTTAGTTCATCAATAAACAAGCTTAAATTCAGATTCTTTGGAATTACAGGAATTGGCCGCCTCTTTCTCTTCTTTGTGCTCTCACCTAAAGCCTCTGAACGAATTTTAAGTTTTTCATTAATGTCGTATGCTTTATAGACCTGAAATTCACAAATATCCGTATTAATCTGAGTAAGTCCTCGTCCGCATACACTCTCCGGCATTTGAAAATCTCCACCTTGAAGTCTTAATGCATCCTTGTATTCATACTTATCCTTAAGGCCTAGCGGAATACACGTTTTAAAGCACTCGAACATTCTCCTTGATATTTCATGCGTTGAAAGATTATTAGCGGATGCAAAAACATATATAGAAAGTCCTTCCGACATCCTTAAAAGTGTTTCAAGCTCCTTATCATACTTTGAACAGCTATGCTCCCTGAATGTCTGCATACCATCAATTACCAATATGACAGGTGCATGATAATCGCTGTCTGAAATACATCTTTCGCCTAATTTAAGACAACTTGCGCTATTCTTTATCAACATCCTTCTTTCATCCATTATTTCTTCTATCAGAACAAATAACTTCTCGATATCCTCCTCATTTTCCTCGCAAATATAGCCGTTGCACATATGACTTTCCTTAAACGCTCTTAATGCCCCGGACGAATAATCGATAATATAAAAAATATAATCATCTTCACTCGCATTAATAATCAACGAACCAATCAGGACTGATAGCAAATTACTCTTACCGCTTTGCATGTTGCCAAGGACAAGGATATTTCCTGCCTCCTTAAGATTTAAAATAACTTCACCCTGACTCTGTCTTCTTGGATTATCATAAATTCCAATCGGGACATTAAACCTTCCTGCATCATCAGTCGTTTGCATAATTTCTTCCTTAAGCGGACTTAACCATAATGGTCTTATCTCCCTTAATTTAGACCCTTTATATACTTCATTTATGCAAAAAAGCACCCTGTTAAGCTGTGGCTCACCATCCTTTATTTCCTCTTCATAACGTGCAAATTTTTCTATTTCCCTTCCGCCTATATCAAATAATTTGAACGATTTTTTCTTTTCTTTGACATCCGATTTATCCATAGTGTACGCACCCTGGAACATTGTGAATATCTCGTCATTTCCGACCTGTAATATTGCCCTTCCGGAATTTGTTATATCCGCTGCATCAGGACGTCTTAGCATCTCCATTGAGTCCATTCGATCCTGCAGTCTTAGGCATATTCTGAATCTTGAATTGCTTAGTACATTGTCATCAACAACACCTGTAGGCTTCTGCGTTGCCAGAATAAGATGTACGCCTAAGCTTCGTCCTACTCTTGCGACGGAAATCAAGTCCTTCATAAACTCGGGTTCTTCTTTTTTTAGTTCTGCGAATTCATCGATAATAATAAAAATATGCGGCAAAGGTTCGATTTCATCATTTGTTAAAGAAATGCTTTTATACTGGTTGATATTGTTTACACCTGTTTTAATAAACAGTTTCTGTCTTCTCTCATTTTCCGATTTGACAGACGCCATTGCTCTTATAATCATTCTTCCCGAAAGATTTGATATACTTCCAAGTACATGCGGCAAACTTTCAAAAAGCTTTGACATTCCACCACCCTTATAATCAATAAGGAAAAAGCCAACGTCTTCAGGTGAATAGTTTATCGCAAGAGATAAAATTATTGTTTGTAATATTTCGCTCTTACCCGATCCTGTCATACCGGCTATAAGCCCATGAGGTCCCATTCCCTTTTCGTGAAGATCAAGTATCATTTCATTTCCATCTTTTGATACTCCGACAGGACACAATATTTCATTTCTTATATCATTTTCTTCCCATCGTCTTTTAATCTCTGTTTCATCAGGCTTCTTCTCAAATAATTCAAAGTAAGAAATTTTGTCAGGAAGTACAAATTCTTCTGTTTTGTTTTTAATCTTAACTCCCTGTAATAGCCTTGCGATCTTTTCAGCCTCCTCAATGCTGACAGTATCAAAATGCAGATCTCTTCGTATTGAACAGTTTTTACTAAGCTTCATATATCCGCTGAAAAAGCTTTCTCTCTGAATAATAAATTTGCATACCGAAGGTAAGTCTTCGAACCTTTTAGAAGCGATAAAATAAAATGTCTTTTCATCGGAACTATGCTTAATAGCCTCGTAATCATCAGTAAATACTATCAGGTATTCATTTTCTGATCTTTTATTATTATTCACAAGATGAGGTAAAAACCTTATCGCTCTCAATACCTCCTTTCTGATTGTTTCATGCATAAAGCAGCACTCGATTTTTACTTCCAAAGGAGAAAGTGCTACAGCAATTATTGTAATAATGCTTAAGAATGTTTCTTCTATCGTTCTTATAGAGTCACATACCATTCCCACATATTTTTCTTCCATAAGATCAAGTGTTTCAGGCACATCGGTAAGAATTGAATACTTACTTTTAAGCATCTTTGGAAGATTTTTCAGTTCATCCTCTATTAACGAAAATCTCTCCTTTGGAATTTTGATATTTATGTTACACGGAACATTGCCTAAACCTATTCTTATTCTTAAAAAATCATCATCACTAATGCTTCTGTTCCATAACAAAAATCTGTTGATTCCATCCGGTACATACTCAGATACATCCGGGTATGTAAGTCTTAAATTACTTGCTTTCTTGTTATATTGCTCTTTTATCTTTAATTCTGATTCTCTAACATATTTACTGTATATTGCCTTTCTTTTCTGCTCGTTAATTAACAGCTGCATCTTTTTGTTTTTTATGTTAGACAGGCCCCAGAACACACCTAGAAATGCCGAACAAAATGCAGTTATCAGTCCCGTGTAAATAAAAGCTGATGATGTTGCGGATGACTTTAAAGCCATTTTGGATACAATCATTCCCGCAGCCATTGGCAAAGCCATCGTGAAAGCCGGACCTATTGTCATAAACAATGATTGTTTATCTTCGATATGCTTTTCGGGTGGTAAGTCTAGCTCAATAGCTTCATCATTTACCGGATAAAATGTTCTGGGAGCCTTTTTAAAGAAATGTTTTGTTAACGATGTATTGAAATTATCTGATAATGTGATTCTATTAAATGATATTTCCTCATAAGGCTTTTTATATGTTAAAATATTGTTCTTACTGTAATGGATATTATTTTCAAAATTAACTGCTATTACATTATCAAGCCATAGTACTTTGATTGAAAACAGTGATATCTCATCCGAGTATTTTAATACTGTTTTTTCTCCCTGACCAAAGAATCTGCCGTTTATATATCCTCCATTCTTCCCAAACATATGCAGGATGGCATTTTCATTTGTCTTAATTATCTTAATATGACAGGCTGACAACTCTTTAATATCGCTAAAAACAATATTGCATGGGCTAAGTCGCCCAATATCCACTTCTTTCTCAATTACTAGAAGTTCTGTCATTATATTCAATTCTCCATAATGATATAGAATATTCCTTTCGTAGCTTACGTAAAATTAAATCTTGGAAAAAATCCGGAATCGATAGTAATTTCAGAAAATAAAGTTCTGAGACTACAAATCTTAAGGATACTATATAACCTGAGTATTAAACTCATAGATTATTGCGATATGTAATCGCTGAAATGAAGGTCTTTTGA
>SAMEA3663028__coassemble_207_pt1 | contig 25936 bp, 18 predicted proteins | sample SAMEA3663028__metabat2_high_PE_020 | metagenome-assembled genome bin SAMEA3663028 (sample SAMEA3663028) | pig gut metagenome | biome: pig gut; feature: pig-associated habitat; material: faeces | place: France | collected 2012
GAAAGGGACTTACCGTTTTAAGCGGAATTAACTTACCGCTGGAGCGGAATATGCACTAAAGGGGAATTATTAATGCTTAAGTTTAGTAAAGACTTTTTTAAAGATGAAGAAAGAGAAGGATTCCTTGTAAAGTCCGATATGAAGAGGGCATGGGCAATGCAGATGGAAATCCTTAAGAATATAGAGGAAGTGTGCGACAGACACGGAATCAATTATTTCTCATTCTGGGGAACAATGCTTGGTGCTGTAAGGCATAAAGGCTTTGTTCCGTGGGATGATGACATGGATATAATGATGAAGAGAGAAGACTATGAGAAGTTTGTTGAGGTTGCACCAAAGGAGCTTCCTGAAGGCTTTTCACTTTTATCAATATACAATGAGTATGAATGGGATCTTGCAACAGCAAGAGTTACTAACGGCTTTACATTAAGCTTTGATGAGAAATATCTTAAGGAACACTATTTGTGCCCTTATGTGTGTGGAATCGATATTTTCCCTTATGATTACGTACCTGATGATAAAGAAACATTTAAGGAGCAGGAGAACTTCCTTAATGGAATTACAATGGTTAGAGACCTCTATAAGGAGAGAGATAAGCAACTTGCAGAGACAGGAAAATATAACCCGGAAATAGACAAAAATGCAGAGACAGTATTACGGGACATAGAGAAGTTTTTTGACTTTGAATTTAACAGAGACAACAACATGGATAATCAGATACTCTGCTTTTTTGACCGCGTATGTGCAGGATATGGCAGTCCAACCGATAAGTACATGACAGGTCATATCGAGAGAAGAGCAAGGGAGCATGATGGCGGAAGATTTATGATTCCTACGTTCTGCTTTGATGAAGCAATTGATTATCCATTTGAAGAACATACGCTAAGAGTTCCTAAGTATTATGAAATATGCCTTTCAAGGTGCTACGGACGTAACTTTATGACCCCTGTTAAGAGCGGTGTGTCTGCACACGAGTATCCGTTTTATAAAATTCAGGATGAAAAGCTTAAGGATCTTGGCACATATGAAATGTGTGTTAAGACAATAGAAAACTTAACAATTCTCGAATCGTTAGATACTACAGTTTCTGAATATATTGACGATATAAATAATAAATCTGATAACTGTGAGATAAGCGAAGAAACAGAGCAGTTAAGAAGTATAATATCTGACTGGAAGGCACCTGATAAGAAGGTAATCTTAAGCTGCTTTGGGACAATGGACTTTTTTGAAAATGAGGAAAAGTGCCTTGAAAAGCTCATCGATACGGTCTCATTTTTCAAGAGCAAATCAGACAAAATCTGTTTCATATTAATTGATGCATTGTATGTTACAGACGTTCTTGCAAGAAAGGATATTGAGCTCGCCAAGCGTTATATAGCATTGTTTGATGAATTATTGAACAGTGACTGGTGTCTTGTAATATCGCATGAGCAGTACAATCAGGTTGTTGATATGTGTGATGCCTACTACGGCTCGCCGAATGAATATATTAAATATTTCCAGGATAACAAGCTGCCAATTATGGCTATGAATTTGGATATTATGAACAGCTAATGAAGGAAGGAACTTATGAACTGTAAATTTATGGCATCAATGATGTGTGCCAATTATGGGAATCTTGAAAGTGAAGTTAGAACGTTAGAGGAAGGGAACATTGATTCGTTCCATATAGATATTATGGACGGGCGATATGTGCCTAACTTTGCAATGTCACTTAACGATATGTCATATATTGCAAGAGCGACAGATAAGCCACTTGATGTACATCTGATGGTTGAACATCCTAACAACACTGTAGGTCTGTTCATCAATCAGTTAAGAGCCGGCGACACTATATATATTCATCCTGAAGCAGAGTACCATCCGTCAACTACTCTTCAGAAGATTATCGATGCTGATATGATTCCGGGAATAGCAATTAACCCGGGTACTTCTGTTGAGACAATATATGAGATGCTGCGCATTGTAAAAAGAGTACTTGTAATGACCGTGAATCCCGGAAACGCAGGACAGATGTTCATGCCATACGTTGACAACAAGATTGAGAAGCTCCTTGAATTAAGGGATGAAATGGGCTTTGAGCTTATATGGGACGGCGCATGCAGCATGGATAAGATCATTAAGTACGGTGAAAAGGGAATGGACGGATTTGTCCTTGGTACAAACGTACTGTTTAAAGGTAACAGAGATTACGTAGCTACATTGGAGAAGCTTCATAAATTATAATGGCAATAGCAATAATTCTTTCCGGTGGAACGGGTCTTCGCGCATCCACAGATATTCCAAAACAGTATATTGAAGTTAATAATACCCCTGTGATAGCTGACAGCATCGGTGTTTTTGAAAGACATGAAGACATTTCAGAATATGTAATCGTGGCGGCTGATGAGTGGACAGATTATATAATGAAATTCACAGGTGATAAATTTATAGGATTTGCACCTGCCGGTAAGACGAGGCAGCTGTCAATTCTCAATGGACTTAAGGCACTAAGTAATATTGCATCAGATGATGATACGATAATCATTCATGATGCGGCGCGACCTTTTGTATCATCTGAAACAATTACCGCACTTATTAATGCGTGTAAGACGCATGATGGTGCAATGCCGGCACTTCCTGTTAAGGACACGATGTATATTCGTAAAGGTGACAAAGTGCATTCGTTAATTGACAGAGATACGATTATTTCAGGTCAGGCTCCGGAGGCATTTTTGTATAAAAAGTATCTTAATGCCAATGAGGTGCTTCTTCCTGAGAAGATATTGTCAATAAAGGGCTCGACTGAACCGGCATTTATGGCGGGAATGGATGTAGCCGTTATTGATGGTGATGAAAATAATTTTAAGATTACTACAAAACAGGATTTAGAAAGATATATACAAATTAAGTCAGGGAATAATGAAAGCATACGTACTTAACAACATAAATGAATACTCAATAAAGAACGTAAATATTCCTGAAATCGGTGATTATGACACATTAGTCAAAGTGAAAGCGGCAGGCATATGCGGCTCGGATATCCCAAGGATTTATAAGAGCGGAACATATCATTACCCGCTTATTCCGGGACATGAATTTTCCGGGATAGTTGAAATGGCAGGGAAGAACGCTTCAAATATGCTTAATAAGCGTGTCGGTGTGTTCCCGCTTATTCCGTGCATGAAATGTGCACAGTGTATCGATAAGAAGTACGAGATGTGTAAGGATTACAACTATCTTGGCTCAAGGACTGATGGCGGATATGCAGAATATGTTAAGGTGCCTTTGTGGAATCTGATTGAGCTTCCTGGCAATGTGTCCTTTGAGCAGGCAGCAATGCTTGAGCCGATGGCAGTTTCGGTTCATGCTTTAAGGAGAGCAGGGCTTCTTAATAATGATAAGTCAGACCGCAATTTAAGGATTATGATCATGGGACTTGGGGCGATTGGAATGTCGCTTGCAATGATGCTTATTTCTGAAGGCTACAAATACGTATACGTATGCGGCAATAAGGAGCTTCAGAAACATACGGCATTCAAGCTTAATGTGGCACATGATTTTTATGTTGATATTAATGAATTTGCCGCTATGGATAAGGATTTTGATGTGTTCTTTGACTGCGTTGGCACGAATGAGGTTGTTGATATTGCGCTTAACAGTGTGAGACCTTCAGGGACTGTAGTTCTTGTGGGAAATCCGGCATCAGACATGGCTGTTAAAAGGAATTCTTACTGGCAGATATTAAGGAAGCAGCTGACGCTTGTCGGAACGTGGAATTCTTCGTTCACCCATGAAAATAGTGATGACTGGCACTATGTATTAAATAAGCTTAAGTCAGGCTCAATTCATCCTGAGCAGATGATTTCGCACAGATTTTCATTTGACGAGATGATGAGTGGCTTTGAGCTCATGAGAGATAAATCTGAACCATACATTAAAGTCATGGGCATTTTTTCATAACAGAATGATTAAAATTGATGATTCATACTTAGAAGACGAAATACGGGATGGGTTTTATATACCTTCAATGACGAAAAGGACCTGGGCTATGGAGCTTACGGTCCTTGATTTGATTGATTCAATCTGTTCAAAACATAACATCACTTATTTTGCCGACTGGGGCACATATCTTGGCGCAATAAGGCACAAAGGATTCGTTCCGTGGGACGACGATTTGGATATATGCATGCATAGAAACGAGTTCAATAAGTTCCTTGCTGTTGCCAAAGAAGAACTTCCTGAGGGCTATTCGGTTATGTCTTTTCATAATAATGATTACAGCTGGAAGTTCATATATAATATCGTTCCAAACGACCATATGTGTTTCACACCTGAATACCTTAAGTCGCATTATTCTTTTCCATATATTGTCGCTATAGATATTTTTATTATTGATAATATTTCTGATGATGCTTCAATAGAGCAATCCCGAAACGATCAGGTTAAGCGATTGTTAAATGAAGCGGATAAAATATCGCTGTCAGAACAGTCAGAGCCTGATAAATTGAATAAAATGCGTGCCCTTTATGATGAGGCTGAGAAGCTTTTGCAGCTTGAGAATGAACACGACACAGAACGCGTTGTGCAGAAAGTTCCATGGGGTGTTTATCATAATAGAACGTATGACAAAAGTGACTTTATAAACGCTGTCAGAGTTCCGTTTGAGATGACAAGCGTTCCGGTTCCGTTATGCTTTAATAAAATACTCTCGTCAAAGTACGGCAATTTCATGAATATTGTATTTGGCGGTGGCGGTCATAATTATCCATATTATATTGGGCAGAAAAAGGCATTAAAAGAGGATTTTGACTACCCGGCAACATATAAGTTTTCAGAAAGCGACTTATTAAGTAGTGAGAAGGACTATTCAGCTTCGCTTAAAGTGATTGCTGCTGAAATGAAAGAGTATTTAGCCGACAGCGTTGAGATAATTCATGAGATTTTACTCAATAAGGATAGCGGCTTATCATATGAAGATATTATTACTTATCTAAGTGAACTTCAGAATAATATAGTAAGCTTTGGAACCCTCACAGAGAGCATCAAGGGTGAGGACTGCAACACAGTAAAGCTTCTTGAACAGTATCTTGAGGTGATTTATAAAGTTGCGAAATATGTACAAAAGTTTTATGAAGGCATAAATCACGAAGCGTCTGCCGAAAATAAATATGCTGAATGTGATGAAGGAGTTAAAGACACATTTGCATCAATTTCTGAGGCAATCGATTCGGAGATAGTAAATCGTAGAAGCGTATTATTTTTGCCTGTAAAGGCAAAGCACTTCAGTTCAATGCGAATGGCATACGAAATGGAGACGGCGACTCCTGATACGGATGTGTATGTGATGCCACTGCCATATTATTATAAGGAATATGACGGTTCATTTAAGGATGAAATGCACATAGATACTGAGGAGTTTATTAAGGCGAACATTCCGGTCACGGATTATAGCCGGTTTGATTTGTCGCTGCTTTGCCCTGAGAAGATTTACATTAATTCAGCGTATGATGAATATAATATGGCGGTTTCGGTTGACACTAGGTTTTATGCCCGTTCTGTCAAAAAATACACAGCAGAGCTTATCTACATCCCGTACTTTAAGCTGATGGAATTTGACCGCGCAAATTATCCATGCTGGTATAATATGCAATACTATTGTACAGTTCCGGGTGTTGTAATGGCTGATAAGGTGTATGTTCAATCGGAAAATACGAGGAAAGTGTATATTGATAAGCTTAATGAATGGGCGGGCGATGATGAGTATTCTGAGATTTGGGAGCAGAAGCTTATAGTATATGATGAGAATTATTTCCTATATAAGAAAGAAGAGACTATAAGTGATACTGATATTGTAAATTATGAATATAACATTAGTAAATGTGAGGAGTTCTCTGAGGGTAAACCAAGGGAAGCGCAAAATATAAAATCAATCGTATGGTTTGTGAGTGCCGGTTCTTTGGCTGAATTTGGTGATAAGTATATTGAGAAGGCATACAGAAATCTTGATGTCTTTGTCTTATCGAAGGATAAATTAAAGGTTCTGCTTATTAGTGAACCATTTCTTGATGAAATGATTAAGACTTATAGCGATGAACTTTATAAAAAGTGGACCGGATTTATTGATGAATTCAACAGATCGGGTGTAGGAGAGGTCGTGAGTCAGGTTGAAGATCAATCTGTTGAGGCTTTGCTTAAGGCGAATGCTTATTATGGTGACCCTTCCTATATATGTAAGGATTTTATTTTGATTAAGAAGCCTGTGATGCTTCAGAATGTTGAGGTGTAGAAGAACAATACATAGCCTGTTATGTGCAGAAAAATTTTTTATAAAAAAAATTAAATCAGGGGTTAAGTATACAATATTTTGTGCCGATAAGAGTTATGTCAATAAGAAATAGACATGGACGGAAGCTTCTTATGACATACAAGGAAGTTATTATATATACAATTTCAGGAGGAAATACTTATGGTAGTACAGCACAATTTACAGGCAATGAATTCTAACAGAATGTTAGGAATTACAACTAGCTCACAGTCAAAGGTTACTGAGAAGTTATCATCAGGTTATAAGATTAACCGTGCAGCAGATGATGCAGCAGGACTTTCAATTTCGGAGAAGATGAGAAAGCAGATTAGAGGTCTTGACCAGGCATCAGCTAACGCACAGGATGGTATTTCATCAGTACAGACAGCTGAAGGTGCACTTGGTGAAGTGCATGACATGCTTCAGAGAATGAACGAGCTTGCAGTTCAGGCAGCTAACGGAACAAACTCAACTTCAGACCGTACAGCTATCCAGAACGAAATCAAACAGCTTACAACAGAAATCGACAGAGTTGCAGAGACAACAAAGTTCAACGAGACATACCTTCTTAAGGGTGATGTAAAGGGTTCAACAAAGACTATTACATTAAAGCCTCATGATGCAGGTCTTAAGGGATCGATGGGTGAAGTTAATATGACAACGACTCCACCTTCAGTTAAGTTTACTGTTCCTGAGCTTAAGGAATCTGATACAATTATGATTGGTGGTAAGCAGTATACAATTAAAGCTGCCGGAGTGGCTGATTTAGATGAAATCACATCCAATAAAGCATATGAGCTTATGACAGCTGAGCTTAAGAAGGCTAATGAGATTGGAGCAGAAGATACAACAAAGGTAGAAGTTGAAAAAGATGATAATGTGTTCACAATTAAACTTGGTCAGCATACAGTAGCTAAGCCACTTGCATTCAACCTTCATGTTGGTGCAGACGCTGATATGACTAATAAGATCAGTGTTAACATTGAGACAATGAATTCAGCTTACCTTGGAATCAAGGATCTTAATGTAGTAGATAATAAGGATGTATCTCCTGGTGCACAGGCAACATACGCAATTGATGCTATTGCAGATGCTATCCAGAAGGTTTCAGACCAGAGATCTGCACTCGGTGCTGTTCAGAACAGACTTGAGCATACAATTAAGAACTTAGATAACGTTGTTGAGAACACAACAGCAGCTGAATCACAGATTCGTGATACAGACATGGCTTCTACAATGGTAGAGTATACTAAGAATAACATTCTTATGCAGGCAGGTCAGTCAATGCTTGCACAGGCTAACCAGTCAACACAGGGTGTTATGAGTTTACTCCAGTAATAGCTATTCACAATACATAATAAGTATAAACTTATATTTAAGGCCGGAAGAAACCCTTCCGGCCTCATTTTATTGTATACAAGTGAAAAACAGGTACAAAATATTGTAAAAAAAGTAAAAAAAACAGAAATTGATATAAATAATATACATTATGTAACCGATATAAATTGTGGAAGTTAATTCAAATTACAGGGGAAGTAGTTTTATGGTATTATCACACAATCTTACAGCAATGAATGCCAACAGGCAGCTTGGAATAGTGACCGGTAAAAGCGCCAAGTCATCAGAAAAGCTTTCAAGCGGATATAAAATCAATCGTGCGGCAGATGATGCGGCAGGACTTTCAATTTCAGAGAAGATGAGGAACCTCATTCGAAGCCTTGACCAGGGTTCTGAAAACATCCAGCACGGCACAAGCCTCGTTCAAATCGCAGATGGTGAGCTTGCAGAAGTGAATGATATGCTCCATAGAATTACAGAGCTTTCTGTAAAGGCAGCCAACGGCACCAATTCAGAATCAGACAGAAAAGCCATTCAGGAAGAAATCAATCAGATTATCAAAGAAATAGACAGAATACATACTACCGCCAAGTTCAATGAAACTTATCTTTTCGATGGCACCGATCCGATGCACGGAGAGGGAAATAAGCTCGGTGGGTTGGTAGAGAGCCCTTCGGCCCTTATAGGAGGAATGGTAGAAGCATATAAGAAAGGAGACAAAAATTGCTCGGCGGCTATTCTTGATTTTTCACCTATTAATTCATCAAATATAGATCAGCTTTATGGTAAATCGTTTTCTTTTGTTTGTACAGAAGGCTGTAAAGAAACTTTCAAATTTACATTTGCAAACGGTGGTGGAGATAAATTAGAAGGTAGAGATACTAAATTACATAAATACACAGTTGATATAAAGGGAATAAAAAGAGGAGCAGAATTAATAGACAGAGTTTTTGAAGCGGTAAAAGCAAAACCGGTAAATTCTGATTATGGAAACGCATCTACTGATACGGATTTAAAAGTCAGCCATTATGGGTGGCTTACAAAAGACGGTGAACATAAGCTTGTAATTTATTCGACAGGTGGACGAGGTTCTAGTACTTCCCCTACAGCGGCTCCAAAATTTGAAACAGCTAAACGCACGGGAGATGGTGGAGTCGACGGTGCCGAGATAATGGGTGCTGGAAGGCAGCGTCAGGTTAAGAGCCTTAAAATCCAGTGCTCAAATGCAGTTAATGACGTTATCTGGCTTCAGCTTGAGCGAATGGATTCAGCATATATCGGTGTTAAGAATATCGATGTTACAACAGAAGGCGGTGCACTTGATGCAATCAACGTAGTATCGCAGGCAGATTTACTTGTAAGTGAGATGCGTGCAAGATACGGTGCATACCAGAACCGCCTTGAACACTCATACAACAACAATCAGAACAAGCTTGAGAACACAACAGCTGCTGAATCTCGAATCAGAGACACAGACATGGCTGAAGAAATGGTTGAATACTCTAAGAATAATATTCTTAAGCAGGCCGGCCAGTCAATGCTTGCGCAGGCTAACCAGTCAAAACAGGGAGTTTTAAGCTTACTCCAGTAATATAGAATATGGGATATATAGCAAAAATAAAATGTGAAAAATGCAAATTGGACGAAACCTATAGGCTTGGACAAGGGAGAAAAGAGCTTGGGGTGGAACGTGTAGTCGGATATTGCGATAGCTGTCAGAAATATGACATGTATGAAATCAGCTATGAGTTCAAAGAAGGTGGAGAAACAATCGAATCAATGAACTCCTGCAGCTGTGGCAATAAGCCGGTGATAGTGCTTAATTATTCTATCCACGATAAATGTCAGGGTAAAATCCCTTGCAGAAAATGCGGTGGAGAAATCACAGTAACTACAATAGGCGATTACGATTGATGAAGGAACATATATGGTAATCTCTCATAATTTACAGGCTATGAACGCTCAGCGTCAATTAGGTAATGTATCTACTGACATAGCTAAAAACACAGAAAAATTAAGTTCAGGATATAGAATAAACCGGGCAGCAGATGATGCGGCCGGTCTTTCTATATCCGAAAAAATGAGAAAGCAAATTAGAGGATTAAGTCAGGCCAGTGAAAATTCACAGCATGGCGTATCTTTTGTACAGATTGCAGATGGTGCACTTACAGAAGTTCACGATATGCTTGACCGTATGGTAGAGCTTACAGTGCAGGCTGCCAATGGCACAAACTCTTCATTTGACCGTTCAGCAATCCAGAAGGAAATAGATCAGCTTACAAAGGAAATAAACCGCGTTCAGGAAACTACGCAATTTAACAAGATTCCGGTATTTTCAGAAAATGGTCACTCACCGGATGAAGGTATATACAATTCAAATATTATTTCAGCTGCAATACTTGATACAGGAAGCTCAAAATTTACATTTGCATATATCGGTAGTGATGGTAATGCTTCACAAACACAGAATACCACTGCAACAGGCAAAGTAAACAGCGGACTAAACAAAGAATTTGCTGATTTTGTTGTTGCAGCTGCATCATCAGCAGCATCTAAAATAACTACTGCATATCCATCGCTTGCTAATGCGTCATCTGACGTTACAATCGGCCTTGATGTTCATAACATCGATGGTAAGAATAATACTCTTGCAAGTGCACAGCTTAGCATGCGCTACACAAGCGAATGGACACAGATGACATATACAATGAACATTGATAGCTCGGATTACAATCCTGCTTCATTCGATACTATGTCAGATGCACAGAAAGCAGATCTTGCAGCTACAATTGCTCATGAAATGACTCACTTAATTATGCAGGATACACTTACCGGCGGTATGACTGGCGCTAACAGATTTCCGACATGGTTTATTGAGGGAACTGCGCAGACTTCAAGTGGTGATGGCGGATGGGTATATGGCGGTATTGGAGCAAGCACAGACGATGCATCAATAAAATCATATATGTCTAAGCTTGATTCACTTCCATACGGAGCCGGATATCTTGCTACTATGGCACTTGGATACGAAGTGGCAAAAGTGCAGAACCCCGCAAGTACTGTTGACCCATCTACTATAAAAGACGGACTTGATAAACTTTTTGATACCCTGGTAAAACAAGGCCAAAACCAGAATTTAAACACTGCAATTAAAACTGCTACAAACGGTCAATATCAATCCCTTTCAGATTTTGAAACCAAATTCAAAAATGGAAATAATGATTTACTAAATGACGTTAAAAGCATACTTACTCAGAAAAATAATGCCGTTAATCCAAAATCAGGCTCCCTTCTTGCCGGTAGTCTTGGCAAAGCGCAGTCAGAAACATTTAACCCGAATAATATTACTAATGCAGCCGGAGTTAAATATGTGCTCGACCCTTCCGCTACAGCCTTTGCCAATTCATTTGGTACGGGATTCCCTACTGTTCCTCAGCCGGTTCGAGGTGCAAGACATGGTGTTTCTGAGGGCGGCGAGGATATTAATGTTCATGCCGGAGCTGATGCGGATATGACTAATAAAATTGCAATTAAGCGATACGACATTTCTGCCATGGCAATATTTGACGGAGACAAAGTCGATGTCATGACTGAGGATTCAGCTACTAAATCCATAGATATAGTAGGCATGGCAAAAGAAAGAGTGTCACGTGTTCGAAGCTATTACGGAGCAATTCAGAATCGTCTTGAGCATACAATAAAGAATCTTGACAACGTTGTTGAGAACACAACGGCAGCTGAATCACAGATTCGTGATACAGATATGGCATCAGAAATGGTTAAGTACACTAAGAATAACATTCTTATGCAGGCGGGCCAGTCAATGCTTACGCAGGCTAACCAGTCAACACAGGGAGTTTTAAGTTTACTTCAATAAAATCATAAACAAGCAAAAATAAAATATTGGTATAAAGTATTTTGATTAATGGCCGATAATAGATATAGATGAAATGGATTTCGTTATTTTTTCAAGGAGGAATAAAATGAGTATCAATGCATTAGGTTCAAATAGTTTTTTACAGGATGTGTACAGCTCACCGTTAACTAAGCGTGCCGAAAAGGAAAAGACACCTGACGGCAAGGATGTTAAAGGTGCATTAGAGACAAATAATATTTCTGCAAAGAATGAAGAAAATCTCTCAACAAAGGCTCAGGAGCTTTTAGCAAGACTTAGAGAAAAGTATGGTGATTATGACTTCTTTGTAGGCAATACTAAGGAAGAGCATGAGAAGCTTTCAGGCAGCGGAAGCAAGGAATTTTCAGTATGCATTACTGCTGCAGAGCTTGAGAAGATGGCTGCTGATGAAGAATACGCAGCTAAGAAGGAAAAAGAAATCGAAGATTCTGTTGCTATGTGCAAAAGAATCAGCGAAAAGTATGGTTACGTTCAGGCCGGCGAAGAGGACGAGAACACAGTTGGCGTCATTAACAAGATAAGCGTTTCGGTTGGTGACGACGGTAAAATCAGCATTTTTGCGGAGCTTGAAAAGCTTTCTGAAGCACAGAGAGAACGTATCGAAAAGGCAAGAGAAGAAAAGGCTGATGATAAGAAGGCAGAAGCTGATAAGAAGTTACCTTACAACAAGGAAAACCCAAATTCAGTTAAGAGAGTTACAATCGAGGCCGATTCGGAAGAAGATTTCATTGCAAAGCTTCAGGCAATCAACTGGAAGAATGTCGGCGAGTCATACTCAGGAGACAAATTTGACTTTAGCGTATAATTACATATATTCATAAATTCAGTACTGGTTGAAAATATTATCAGAATGGGAAATAATTATACAATTATTTCCCATTTATTTTTTTCGTTAAACCCAATATATAGTAGCTTTTTTTGACATTAAAACGCATATATGGTAAAATTTCATAGTGTATGCTTGTACTTATTATGGGGTTAGTGTTGCTCATAAGTACATGTAGATAATTACAAATTGAGGGAATAATCGTGGATAAATACGAATATCAGGTCTGTACGGAGAAGATTAAAGAATTAATCGCACAGAAACGCTTTGCAGAGGCAGTTGAGATAGTTGACACAATTGATTGGAGAAGGGTCAGAAGTGTGTCAATGCTCGTCACAGCCAGTGAGATTTATAAGGTTAATAAGAGGTATGAGGATGCAAAGGATATCCTTTTACTTGCATATGAAAGGCATCCTAACGGGCGCGATATTGTATATGCGCTCTGTGAACTTTTCATTAAGCTTGGAGATATTGTACAGGCAATTGAGAGCTACAAGGAATTCATGGCTATAGCACCGGATGATGCTAACAGCTGTATACTTTTATATAAGATATATAAGGCGCAGGACGTATCACTTGAAGAACAGATTGATGTGTTAGAAGAGTATAAGCGCCGCGATTACAGAGAGAAGTGGGCATATGAGCTTGCGTACCTTTATCACAGAATCGGTGAGGAAGCTAAATGCGTTGCGGAGTGTGACGAGCTTATTCTCTGGTTTGGTGAGGGCAAGTACGTAAGGAAGGCGATGGAACTTAAGATGCAGCATTCTGCACTTACTAAGGAACAGCAGGCAAAATATGACAGTCGGCATGAAACAACCTCCCTTCCTAAGTTCGAGCAGCCTGTATCGCAAAATACTCAATTCGGTAATAATGCGCAGCAGACCGGACCGATGATTAACCAGTACGGTGAGTACATTTTAGAAACCGGACAGCTTGGCACTACCGGACAGCTTGGTACAACAGGGCAGCTTAATTCTACAGGTCAGGCCGGTATTCAGGGCGGATATAATAATGCCCCGTATCAGAACAATAACCAGATGGCTCCTGAAATGTCCGGTCCGATATATGTTGATGCATACGGCAATCAGTTCAGATACGATATGTATGGTAATCCTGTTCCTGTTACTAATGATGCATATAGTAATCAGTCACAGTCAATACAGGTTACACCTGAAATCAACCATCTTGGAATGACACAGGATATTATGGCACAGGCACTTGGAACAAGCGCATGGAATGCAGCTGAGCTTCAGAATCAGATTGGAAGTGAGGTTCGCGAGGCAATGACTGATGATTCGGATATTCATTCAGAGCCTATCATTGAGGAAGATTTGACTCAGATGATGCCGCAAGCCCGGATTGAGAAGGAAGCAGACGAAACAGAAGAAACAGAAGAAGCACAGGAAAAGCCGAAGCCTATCTCGGTTCATACAGGCGTCATTGATTTATCGGATACAGGTGATATATTATCGAAGCTTGATGGAGTAATCCCCGGAACATCGCCTGAGATTACAGGTGTTACATCAACAGTTCACGGACCTAAGCAGAAGCCTAGAATAACAGGAGAGATTCCTGATGTGCTTCCATCAGTTAAGAATACAGGAGAGATTCCTAAATCTGTTAATTCAGTTAAGCATACAGGCGAGATTTATCCGCCTGCAGACAATGAAGAAGAGTCTGATACTGATACAGAAGTTAAATACGAGATTAAAGACCAGCCGGAGACAAGAGAAGAGGAAATCTCAAGAATTTCTGCAGTATCTGAAAAGGCATTTAACGGATTTGTTGCTCCTGATATTAGCGAGGCAATTAAGGATGAAGAAGCTGATGATGCTTCCGTAGAAATAGAAGACAGAGAAACTGAAGAGATAATTGAAGATAGAGATAATGAAAAGCCTGAAGAAAAGCTCATCCCTGTAGGGGATAATCAGGGACAGTATCCATATGATACAGTAACAGATATCGGATTCGTTGAAGAGCTTCCTGAAATAGACCAGCCTGAAGATGTTGATGAGATACTTAAAACAGGCAAAATTCCTTCAGATGAGGTTTCAAGAGCTACCAGTTATGAGACGGATTCAATTGAAGAAGTGGAAGAAATTGACGACGACGACGATGATGATAAAGTGCCTGCATATATGCGTACCGACATAAGGGCAAGCAGAGAATTTGATGATGATGAATACAAGATTTTCTGCAGATACGACGGCATGCAGACAATGAAAGCACAGCTTGTTATGGCACTTGACCTTATGAGCATGGAACCTGACCACGGCAATATAGTAATTACCGGTTCTGAATCAGTAGATACTAAGGGAATCGCAATCAGTATTGTTAAGGCAATGCAGAGTAAGAACCCTTCATTTTCCGGTAAAGTTGCTAAGATCAGTGGAGAAGCTTTAAATAAGAAAAATATCAAGGTCACACTTGAAAAGCTTGAGAATGGTGCACTTATCGTTGAGAGAGCCGGCGGGCTTACTCAGGAATCTGTAGTCATGATTACAAGTACACTTGAGGATTCAATAAAGCCTGTACTTGTACTCTTTGAAGGAACTAAAGAGACAATTAAGCCGTTATATAAATATTCTAAGAGCATGAAGTCTGTATTCAATGCAAGGATAGATATTACAGAATACACCGACGAAGATCTCGTTAACTACGGCCGTGGATATGCTCTTGAAAAAGAGTATTCGATTGATGAAATGGGTGGGCTTGCGCTTCATAACAGAATAAGCGAGCTTCAGACATTTGATCATAAGGTTACAATCGAAGAAGTTAAAGAGATAATAGATATGGCAATTAAGCATGTTGACAAGAAAAATATGGGGCATCTTATGGACATGCTTCTTGGCAGAAGGTATGATGATGAGGACAACATCATTTTGAGCGAGAAGGATTTTATTTTCTAGATTCTAGGTAGTTTATTTTACCAACAATCCGTTGAAAAGGGAGGTTACTTAAATGGCACAGACAAAAACTGCTAAACCAAAAGAAGTTAAGGAGAGCTTTTCACCGTTTGTTACCGAAGCTGATGAATATCTTTTCGGTTCGGGAACGCACTACGACATATATAAAAAACTTGGTGCACACAAAACGGTTAAAGACGGAAAGAGCGGCTTCCATTTTGCAGTCTGGGCACCTAATGCAGAGACAGTAAGTCTTGTTGGAGACTTTAACGGCTGGAATGATGAAGCTAATAAAATGGTTCGTCTTAAGAATAATGGTATTTATGAGACATTCGTTGAAGGTCTTAATGAAGGCGAACTTTATAAATATGTTATCAATACTAAGCAGGGCGCAAAGCTTTATAAGGCAGATCCTTTTGCCAACTTCTGCGAGCTTCGTCCGGGAACAGCTTCTGTTACAACAGATATAAGTAAAATAAAATGGTCAGACAGCGCATGGATTAAAAAGAGAGATGAGTCTGATATGACATCTGAACCTATGGCTGTATACGAATGTCATATCGGTTCATGGATGAGACATCCCGGACGTGAGGACGATGGATTTTATACATATCGCCAGTTCGCTGACAGAATCGTCGATTATTTGACGGATATGCATTATACACATATCGAGCTTATAGGTATTGCAGAGCATCCTTTTGACGGCTCATGGGGCTATCAGGTTACAGGCTACTATGCACCTACATCAAGATACGGAACGCCTGAAGATTTCGCATATCTTGTGAACAAGCTTCACAAAGCGGGAATCGGAGTTATCCTTGACTGGGTACCGGCTCACTTCCCAAGAGATGCCCACGGTCTTGCATTATTTGACGGAAGTCCGCTGTATGAGTATGCAGATCCTCGTAAGGGCGAGCATCCGGACTGGGGTACTAAGATTTTTGACTATGGCAAAAATGAAGTCAAGAATTTCCTTATTGCCAATGCACTTTTCTGGATAAAGGAATTCCACGTTGACGGCCTTCGTGTAGATGCGGTTGCTTCAATGCTTTACCTTGACTATGGCAAACAGCAGGGTCAGTGGGTTGCCAATAAATACGGCGGCAACGAGAACTTAGAGGCAATTGAGTTCTTCAGACATCTTAATTCTATAGTATCAGGCAAGTATCCGGGAGTTATGATGATTGCCGAAGAATCAACAGCATGGCCTAAGGTTACAGGTAAGCCTGAAGATGGTGGACTTGGATTCTCATTCAAGTGGAATATGGGCTGGATGCATGACTTCTGCGATTATATGAAGTTAGATCCTCTCTTTAGAAGAGACAACCATTACAAGATGACTTTTGCAATGAGTTATAACTACTCTGAGAATTATATTCTCGTTCTTTCGCATGATGAAGTAGTTCATCTTAAGTGTTCAATGCTTAATAAGATGCCGGGATATTATGTAGATAAGTTCGCAAATCTTCGTGTTGGATACACTTACATGATGGGTCATGCAGGTAAGAAGCTTCTCTTTATGGGACAAGACTTTGCGCAGGATTCTGAGTGGAATGAGGCGAAGGAGCTTGACTGGGGACTTCTTGAAGACGAGCTTCATTCCGGAATGCAGAGCTATGTAAGAGAACTCCTTGAAATATATAACAAATATCCTTGTATGTACGAACTCGACAATGATCCTAAAGGTTTTAAGTGGATTAATGCCGACGACACATATAAGAGCATATACAGCTTCGTAAGATATGGAGAAAACGGCAAGAACAACCTCTTATTCGTTCTTAACTTCACACCAGTGGAGAGATTAGACTACAGAGTTGGTGTTCCTGTAAAAGGAAAGTATAAACTTATACTTGACTCCGATGAGAAACGCTTCGGCGGAAACTCAGACAAAAAGAAGCAGCAGGTTTACACGGCGAAAGCACTTGAGTGGGATAACCAGCCATACTCAATCGGCTACCCGCTACCGCCATACGGAGCTGCAATCTTCCAGTTTTAGCGCCGGTCGCTAATTTATCATTGATTTATCGATGGGACGGTCTTTTTAAGGGCCGTCCTTTTTTAATAAACAAATATGCAAGCCACATATTTATATGGCACTGACGCTAGGCAGGCAGAGTGATTTAAAGTCTGGCTTTAGTATAAATTTTTCAGGATTTCTTCCGAAATATTATACATAACAACACATGTTTCGCATAAAGGGATACATATGAACATTAATATAAATCCAAATTCAAAAGAAAATACGGAAGGAATACTTGAAATCGGCAGCAGAGCCGGCATAGACAAGACAAGTGCCGGCAGGAATCATTTAAACATCCACGCGTCACGAATCGACCAAAATGCATTCTTAGTTACAAAGAGTGAGCCTTCAACGTATTCAGTTGAGGGGCTTAAGTCATTTGACGAAATTAAGGCGAAGGCCTCAATGAAGAATGTTTCTCTTGATAACAACGCTTTTGCCGTAATGGCAACTTCAATGTCGGCTGACGATGTTGCAAAGATGGCAGATGAGGGCTTTTCACCTTCTGAAATGACAGATTCTGAGACAGTGACGGTTCTTGATAAGATTAAGGCAACGCTTGTTAAGAGTGGCGTCAATATTGACGGTTTTACCGACGATTTATCGAAGGAGGAGATTGAGCAGATTGCGGGCAGCAGCGCCTATGCAAGTGCAATTGAAGCAGCGCTTAAGGAATCTGCACTTCCTGCAACAAAGGACAATGTTACGGAAATTACTGAAGCTCTGAATGTGTCAGATACGCTTGAGCAGCCATCAGATGATGCGAAAAAGTATATGATTAACAATTGCCCGGAGCCTACAGTTAACAATTTCTACATTGCAAATCACAGTTCATCCGCTGACACATCTGCAAATCGTGCTTCATATTACATGGATGAAACCGGATATGTAGGCAAGAACCCGACAGATGCTGATATTGAGAGTCTTAGTCCTCAGATTGAAAAAATCATTTCCGATGCAGGACTTTCAGTCAGTGAGCAGACAATCAACGAGGCAAAGTGGCTCATAAATAAGGATATTCCGCTTACGAAGGAAAATCTTACAAACCTTGAAAACCTTGAAAGCGTTAGCTTTCCTTTGGATACAGAAACGGTTGCCTTGTCGGCAGCCTCTGCTTTAGCCGAGGGCAAAAATGCCAAAGACGGGCTCCTTAGCGACCCTGAAAGCATCCACATTAAAGCCGCCAAATTTGTCGAATCACTTAACTTTGACGACGTCGCAAAAAGGCGAATACTTGAAGAGACAAGGCTGATTCTTACATTAGAAGCAAGTGTGTCTTTGCTTAAAAAGGGAATTAATCTTGATACTAAAGATTTAGAAAAGCTTGTTGATGATCTTAAGCAGGCGGAAAAGGAAAGTTATGCGCCGTTCTTAATGGATAATGATGAAGTTGATATTAAGAAATATGACGATGAACTAACGCTTAAGCTTGATGTATTCAAGCAGACAGTTATAGCGATAGAACACGTTAAAACAGCGCCGTTATCGGTTGTTGGCGATGTGGCATTTTCCGAAAAAACGCCTACATTAAACGAAGTCGCAGAGCTTTCTAACAAAGCAAAGTCAGAGTTTTCAAAGGCTGAGCGATCATACGAAACGATGATGACAATGCCAAGATATGACATGGGAGACAGCATCAAAAAAGCATTTAGAAACGTTGATGACATATTAGCAGACCTTGAAATCGAGGCTACAAGACTTAACGAAAAGGCAGTCAGAATACTTGGATATTCAGGAATGGAAATCACAGAAGCCAACATTGAAAAGGCAGTTAAGGCAGAGGTCGCAGTAGAAAACGTCATTACACATATGACGCCTGCCCGCACTCTTAAAATGATAAGAGACGGATTCAATCCGCTGGATACTGATATATATGAGCTTTCAAATGAGCTTTTAAGTGAAGACGAAGATACAGGAAATACTAAGTATACCGAGTTTTTGTATAAGCTCGAAAAGTCATCAGAGATTACAGAGTCTGAAAAGAGCGCATTTATCGGCTTATACAGACTATTCAGGAAAATCGAAAAGTCCGATGGAAAGCTTGTTGGAGATGTAATCAAGGCTGATGCAAAGCTCACTCTTTCCAATATTATTTCTGCTTCAAGGTCTGATAGGCAGGTTGGAACAGATATCAAAATCGACGATTCATTTGGTACTCTTGAAAAGCTTATAACGCACGGTGAGTCAATTACCGATCAGATTTTGCAAGGTTTTAAGACGAAAGAACTAAATAAACAGTATGCAAAAGAAGAAGCAGATGAAATAAGAAATATTATCACAAAAGAAGAAGCTATAGTAAGAGCTTTAGAAAATGCTGATAGCCCAAAAAGCCCAATAAATATGGCCGCCGCCAATATGCTTCTTAATTCACGTGGCACAATTTTTAAAGGCTTGCTTAAGGGTCTTGATGAAGAAGAAAAGGATGTTTTTGACAAAGAAATAAGTGAACTTGCAGATAGCTTTGATGATGAAGACAGTGTCAAAAATGCCATAAATTCATTTACCGAAAAAACGCAGGAAATCATTAAGAATAAGGCACAAATTGCCGATAAATATATTGATGTTAAGAGTCTTAAGCTTCTTAATAAGCAGCTTTCGATAATTAATAAAATGGCAGATTCAAGGGCATATGAGGTGCCTGTAATTATCAACGGTTCTTACACATCGATTAATTTAAAAATAGTAAACGATACCGAAAATGCCGGAAAGGTTAAGGCATATTTTGAGACTGAAGAAACAGGAAAGGTTTCAGCCGAATTTGAATTAAGGGATGGCAAGGTATCGGGAATAATTACTACTGAAAATTCTTTCTTTGAGGGAGTAATAAAAGAAAGAGAAGACAGTTTTAAAGAAGAATTTAAGGGTGCCGGCGTAGAGATTTCATCAATGTATTACGTGAATAAAAGGGGTATAAGCGTAAAGGGAAATTACACTGATGAAAACGATATGAGTACACCTGCAACCAAGCAGTTATATTCAGTTGCGAAGGCAATAATAAAGGCAGTACAGAAATAATGGAGTATTTCTAAGATTAGCAAGGATGCGGTTTTAGAAAGGTGGTAAATTATGAAGGTTAATTCGAATATTCAGGCAATGTTTGCCCAGTCAATTCTTTCGGCCAATGAAGAGAAAATGGCTAAGAGTACTCAGAAAATGTCTTCGGGTTACAAGCTTAACAGGGCAATGGATAATCCTGCCGGAATGGCAATTACAAACCGTATGAGAGCACAGCTTTCAAGCCTTGAGCGTGCAACCAAAAACTCTAAAAACGCGATAAATGCGATTCAGACAGCAGAAGGTGCGTTATCTGAAATTGAGTCAATGCTCCAGAGAATGAACGAACTTTCAATTCAGGGTTCAAATGGCACGATGTCATCAAGCGACAGACTTGCTATTCAGGAAGAAGTTGATCAGCTCGTATCAGAAATCAACCGTATTTCTAAAAACACAACATATAATTCACAGAATCTTCTTGACGGAACACAGGATTTAAAAGCATTTTCAAGACCGTCAAAAAATATTAGTGTAAGAAACTATAACGAGCTCATGGATGTTGGAAAGTATGAAATATCAGTCGGGGCTGACGGTCTTGTTACATCACTAACAAAAGACGGAGCAACTATAGATATTGCGGCACAGGAAGTAGTTGAATTTGTCGATAAGGACGGAAATACTACAGGCTACAGCACTAAAATCCACACAGCAAATGGCGCAGAACTGACATTTGAGACTAAGGGTGATTCAGGTGCAACTAATGTTGAACTTGATATTACAGGCTATGGCGGAATGAAGATTCAGGTTGGTGCCGAGGAAGGACAGGAAATCCAGGTGGTTATTCCTGAGGTATCACTTCGTATGCTTAATTTCGTTGATTTAGATGGCAACAGAACTCTTGATTTAAGAACGGAAGAAGGGGCTACAAAGGCTATCAGTCAGATTGCATCTGCAATTGATTATGTATCAGCAGCCCGCTCAAAGCTTGGTGCATATCAGAACAGAATTGAGAACACGGTAACTAACTTAGACGTTACTACTGAAAACCTTACCGAGTCATATTCAACAATCAAGGATATTGATATGGCAGAAGGAATGGTTGAATACACTACTCTTCAGGTACTTATTCAGGCAGGAACATCAATGGTAGCGCAGGCAAATGAGCAGCCTCAGCAGGCTTTACAGTTATTACAGTAAATCAATATGACTAACGAACAGATTAAAAATTATACATTAAAAATAGCAGATTCAAATCCTACAGAGGTTATAGTGATTGTTTTTGAACTGGCACAAATTTATCTTGATGAGGCCATAAAAAAACAGCGCGAAAATGACTTCGATGGATTTAAGTTATGCATAAATAAGGCGACAAATTGTATAAATGATTTAATTGAGTCACTTGATTTAAGCTTTGATATTGCAAGAGGACTACTTAACATATACTTATTTATTAACAGAGAGCTGTCGCTTAGCATTATAAAATACGATGAAAACATGCTTACAAGGATTATTTCAATGCTTAACAAGCTACAGAAATCATTTGAAGAATTAAGTAAAACCGATACTTCGGGAAAGGCATTTAAAAACGCCCAGGAGGTGTACGCAGGTCTTACGTACGGACGCGGTACATTGAATGAAAGTACGAGTATAGATGCTAACAGAGGATTCACTGTTTAGTAAAGGGAGGCGTCCTTTTCCTATTTGTATAATTTGCACAAAGATTTGCCCTTTCACGGAAGCTCAACCCGTGAAAGGGCTTGTTTATTTTTCACAAAAAAAAATTTTGGTATTTACAAATCAAATCGAATGGGCATATACTAGCCTCACCTTCAGGAAGCATATGACAAATCATTTTTCACACTTCTGTTTGCTTCCCTTGGAGGTGATGAAAATTTATTTTATTTCTTTGACAGTTGCATTGCTTGCAGCTGCGTCAGACGTTAAATCACGTAAGATCACAAACCGCTTTATCATACGAGGCTATTTGATCGGCCTGATTTATCAGATTATCCAATTTATTTTTAAAGGCGATTTTACGTATGTAAAAGATGCTTTTATCGGATTCCTGCTCCCATACCTTTTTATTATTTTATATTCACTTAACGTGATTGGCGCTGCTGACATAAAGCTGTTTTCGGTAATCGGAATGATAATCGGAACAAAAAGAGTGCTGTTACTTATTGTTTTATCGTTTGTAATAGCAGGATGTATGGGAATTATTGCTATCTCCTTTTTTAAAAAAGAAAAGAACTATGCGTTGCCGTTTGCAGTGGCAGTATTTATTTCGCTGATTTTGGTTTTTGTTAGGGATATTGTGTGAAGGGTTATTTAGTTATATGCGACAGTGAAATTACATATGCAAAAAGATTGTCTGAGTATTTATCTTCTGATTGCTTTGAAGGATACGAAGTAAGGCTGTATACGTCAGTAGAGCTTTTAAAGGATTCAATTAAGGATAACGAAATTGACATTTTAATCATTGATGAAAAGTCATACGAGACATTTATTTCAGAAGGAGATAAAAGTAGCGTTAAGTATAAAAGAGTTGTCGTTCTATCGCCTGATAAGAATTCTGATTACATTTACAAATACCAGTCGGCAAAAGTATTAAAATCATATATTTTTGATGATTTAAGGAAGGTAAGAAAAAGCCAGATTACCCATAAGGAGAAGGAAAAAGACATTAAATTAAGGGTAAAGGAAAAGGTCCAGAATAAGCTTTTAATTAATGGAGAGGGAAGCGATAATGAGACATTAAAAACAATAGATGAATTTATAGAGTCAGAAGACGGAGTGCTTTCTGCTTCAGAAAAAAATGATATAAGAAACAAGGTGTTTTACTCAATAAGAGGCCTTGATGTGTTAGAAGAACTTATCTCTGATGAAAGTATTACTGAAATTATGGTTAACAGTGAAAATATGATTTTCTATGAAAAGAACGGAAAGCTGTTGAATTCATATAAGTGCTTCGATTCAAAAGAGCAGCTTTTGGATATAATCCGCAAAATCGTATCAGATGCTAACAGAACAGTAAACGTGTCGTCTCCGATTGTAGATGCAAGACTGAAAAACGGCTCAAGAGTTAATGTCGTTTTAGAGCCTGTAAGTATAAACGGCCCAACGCTTACAATAAGAAGATTTCCTAAAAATCCGATTACAGCAGAAAAACTTATTATGACAGGCTCAATTTCAGAAGAAATAGTAAATTTCTTAAGAAAAGCAGTATTTGCAGGCTACAACATCATAATAAGCGGGAGCACAGGAAGCGGAAAGACTTCATTTTTGAATATATTAACAAGCTTCATCCCAAAGGATGAGAGGATAATTACAATCGAAGACAGTGCAGAACTAAAAATCATGGGAATTGAAAATTTAGTGAGGCTTGAATCAAGAAATGCAACAAGCGACGGCACTAATGAAATAACGATAAGAGATTTAATTAAGGCAGCACTCAGGATGCGTCCTGACAGAATTATTGTCGGAGAAGTAAGAGGAGACGAATCAATTGACATGATTCAGTCGTTTACTGTCGGTCAGGAAGGCTCAATGTCTACGATTCATGCCAATAGTGCAGAAGATGCCTTGTACAGACTTGAAATGCTTATGATGCTTGGCAAAATCGAAATGCCGCTTGCTGCAATAAGGCGACAGATATCAATAGGAGTTGATTTAATAGTTCACCTTGGACGACTTAAATCAGGAGAGAGAAAATTGCTTGAAATATGCGAGGTGACGGGAATGGATGGTGATAGTATCGCAACAAATACGCTTTATAAATACAAAGGAAATGAATTTATCAAATTATCGGATATGAAAAATACATACAAGCTTGAGAAGGCATGTATTTTATGAATAAAAGAGAAACCTTCGTTTTTTCGATTAAATACATCTTGGTGGCAGTACTGGCATCTTATCTGTTTTATGATTCAGTATACGCATTTCTATTAATTCTTCCGTTCATAAAGCTGTTCATTTTAAGAGAGAATAAGAAAATCATAAAGGGCAGGATTCTTATACTTGAGGGACAGTTTTGTGAAATGATATGTAGTTTATCAACCTATTTATCTGCCGGGCTGTCACCGGAATCCTCCGTTATCAATGCACGAAATGACATGATGAAAATGTATGGTGAAAAGTCACTTATTGTTAATGAAATGAACGAAGTAATAAAGGGACTAAGTCTTGGAGTGACGTTATCAGACGGTCTTAAGAAATTTGCTTCACGTGTTAAATCAGATGACATCAGGGATTTTGTAACTGTATTTACTGAAGCTTTTAAAAGCGGAGGAAATCTAGTCTCAATAATTAAAAGCACGGTAACAATAATGCAGGATAAGAAACGGATTGAAGATGAGATAAAAGCGATGCTTAAAGGAAAGATGCTTGAGCAGAAGGTAATATGTGTTATTCCGATAATGATCTTTGTTTATTTAAGAGTTTCAAGCTATGAATTTGTAAGCGTTTTATACCATAACGCAGCAGGAATAGCCGTAATGACGGTGTGTCTTATTCTCTATGTTTCATCGATTCTGCTTTCAGAAAAAATAGTAAATATTAAGGTCTGATATGAAAAAGATAATTGAGCTCTTTGTGTCCGATAAAGTAGTTCTTAACATGAAAAGTCTTTATCCGGCATGGGAATTTAAAGAACATCTATTAAGCTATTATAAAGAGAAATTTAAGTTATGCTTTGCAGTTTTGTTTGTTGGATTATTTCTTGCATTTGTCTCTTTTATTACATCAGATGACAGCATTGAGAACGGCAGGATTAAGAGAAACAGCATAGGCAAAGCCGATAAAAAGCTCACGCTATACATAGAAGAAAGTAATGAAAATACAAAAGACACAAAGGAATTTGACGTAACAGTATCAGGAAAAAGGTACTCTGATAAGGAAATAAGAAAATTAGCAGATGAATTTAATGATGTATTAATTAAGACAATTCTTAATAAGAACAAAAGCGCAGATTATATAGACAGTGATCTTTCATTTGCTAAGAAGATAGACGGATATCCGTTTGATATTTCGTACTCGGTTGAAAAGCCGCTGCTGATTTCAAGAGATGGCAAAATCAATTTCGATAAAGTCATTGATGAAAGTGAAGTTAAAATCACTGTGACTTATACATATTTTGACTTTAGTGAAGAATGTGAGTTTTATGTATGTCTGTATAAGCCTTTGCTTACAAGAGATGAAGAATTAAGCATTGCAATTAATGAAGCGCTTTTAGAAAGTGACTTATCAACAATTGATGAAGACTATTATTATCTTCCGGAAAGTGTTCTTGGAAAGAAAATTAAGTTTTATGAAAAGAAGAGGGATAACACATTTATAATTGTTGCTCTGACTTTAGTTTCCTGCGTGATGATTTTTTTCATGAAAGACAATGATATCGGTAAAGAGGTTAAAAAAAGAGAAGAAGAACTTATGCTTGAATATCCAAGACTTATTAATAAGTTCACGCTCTTTTATAACTGCGGAATGCCTATTAAGAAAATCTGGTTTAAAATCTGCTCCGATTATGAAAATGAAGCATGTGAAAAAAATCCTTTATATGAAGAAATGATAATTACAAGAAACAGCATAGCTGATGGGAAAAGTGAGATAGAAGCATATGAGGATTTTGCACGAAGAATTAATCTTA
>SAMEA3663028__coassemble_250_pt1 | contig 23758 bp, 26 predicted proteins | sample SAMEA3663028__metabat2_high_PE_020 | metagenome-assembled genome bin SAMEA3663028 (sample SAMEA3663028) | pig gut metagenome | biome: pig gut; feature: pig-associated habitat; material: faeces | place: France | collected 2012
TTTACAAATCAAAAAATCTTTCAAAAATCTCTTGACTGTTTATAGTTTGTCACCTATATTGTATTGCACGACGTCCTCCGGATGCATTCTGTATCCATAAAAAGATGCTCCAATCACCAGCGATACGAAAGTGATTATTTGAAATATTTACGCACTTTTTTCATATTCATTTCAGTTCCTTCCTTATCTGCTTATCAGTAGCAATCGGATAAAATTCATGCATATGCTCTACAATTCTTTCCCAAGAAACTTTAGGATCTTCCTTATACGAAGCAGTCACTGTATGAATACACTCCGGATCATCCCAGTCTACACCACACACTATCCATTTACCGTTTTCGCAAATCATATTATCAGCTCCTAATTCACCGGGGTTCCAACCTCGATAAGATTTCCATCCGGATCATAAAACCTAATAACCTTCTGCCCCCATGAATGCTCCATCAATTCATTGACATACTCTATTTCAAAGTCCGATTCTTCCAACTTTTTAACAAAACCTTCTATGTCAGATTCCTCAAAATAAAGTTCTGTCATATTATTCTTCGGGATCAGCTCCTTATTAATGAACCGCTGCCATATCTTAGCATCCTGCAGTACCAATCCCTCAGACATAATCACATTTCCGTCCTGATCAAGGATTACCTGCAATCCAAATATTTCATTATAAAATCTGATTGCTCTATCCATATCATTAACAACAATCAGAACATTTCTAAGTCGCATATTATTTTCCTTTGTTCCAAACTTCATATCCCTGTCTTCTGGCAGAATCATACACAGGCTGCATTCCACTCAAGTGGATGTGGAATTCTCTTACCGAATACCAGGCATTGCAAATCATCTCATCAATAATTGCATCAAAGGTTGTTTCCCTTATGCCCTCAGATATTAGCTGCACAATTGCTTCCAGCCAATAGAACTTATAGCAATAAGAAGTGTTGTGGTCAAGCCTTTTTGTAACACATCGACCTGGTTTTTGCCATAGGGTTTATGCAATCCCGTAGCGTGCCTCGAAAGGCGTTTTGTTTTCTTACATACTGTGATATTATCTGATTATGATTAAGAAGTTACTGGTAATATTTATTTTAATATTTACTTCGGTTTCAAGCTGCTCATTGATTTCGAGAAAGCCAAAAACCTCTGATGTAAATGCTTTCGCTATTACATGTATAAACGATAACATAACTCCTTCAGGAAAGCCACATTCTGAGAGCGACAGTTACTGTAAGAAATACTATTATCCAATGGTCGATGAGCGTGGAATTGAATTCGATGTCGTGGCTGAAAACAGAAAGGTTATGCTCATAGAAGCATACATCCCTTTCCTGTACAATAAAAGTCTGTACTATACCACCAACTATAAGAAATGCGTCTTAGCTTATTATGCGGACGAGATTAAAGATATATTGAATGAAGCGGGTATCTCGGATTATGAGTATTATAAAGACTCAATCAGACTAACCATTCCTGCTGATTATCCGCTTGAAAAGGCTGCCGCCACAGTAATAACTCTTGATGATTTACTCGACTATAATTTAAAAACAAATGCATACTCACAACAGTCCCTGGGCTCTAATCAGTTCTGGAACTGGTTTGATACAGATGACATTATTGTTAAGCAGATGAACAGCAACAACGAACAGATTCTGTTCGAATCATTCCGGTTTTCCGATAATAACAACAATGAGCTCACCTATGATTCTCTCTTAGAGGCTTTGTCACGGGAGTAATATCTGATGCCCTGTTCCCGGCATCAGACCACATCCTCCTTTATTTTCCGATTAAAAAGCAGCGAACTCCATTACAAAGCCCGCTGCTCATAAATATAAACTATTACGTTACGTATGAGTCAACACTATTTTGTATTTCGAAAGGTCAACCCTGCCATCGATTACCTCTACGCCCTCATCCTTAAGTAGCTTCGCCTGAACATCTAATCCACCGAATGCAAAAGCGCCCGCCAGATTTCCCTTCGAATCGACAACTCTGTGGCACGGAATAATCCCCGGCGTCGGATTCTTATGCAATGCATTTCCAACAGCCCTCGACATCTTCTCATTTCCTGCCATTGCTGCTACCTGGGCATATGTCGCAACTTTGCCCTTCGGGATTTTCTTTACCGCCTCATATATCCGCTTTGTCGGGCTATCCGTCACAAGATCGTAACTCTCCGCTATCATTCTTCTGATTTCATCATCTGGAATGCTCCCATCAAGAATAATCGTGTTCCAGTTTTCCTTATTCTGGTGCCAGCCCGGCACACATGACTTGTAAATACTTCTCCACAAATCTCTCCACTCAGGTGAGACCTTCACATTAAGATTTACGAACCCATCTCGCTCATACGTCCACAGGAAAGCCTTCTTGCTCCCCTTCACCCTGACAAGCTGCCAGTTCTCGTCGTGAAACGGAGCGTCTTTATATGTATTTGGCAGGCTCAGTCCATACTTCAGCGCCTCTTCTCTAGTTGTCATTTTACTCCTCACTCAATCTTAGTTAAAAAAAAGTGAAAATCCCGGAATCTCACTCCTAAAAAGTGACAGGAATCCCACTTTATTAATATATTCAATTGCTTCGTCTACTGTATGAATACACTCCGGATCATCCCAGTCTACACCACACACTATCCATGTATACAATTCTTCCATTATATCACGAGATAATCCCTCCAATACACTTAGGTCTCTTCGAATAGAATTAATACTCCTTTGTAACCGAACTAAGTTCATACATTTCCATAAATGAGTCAAGATCCTGCCCATTCCGTATCAACATAATCTCGAAAAAATGCCCCGACTGAGTATCTTTAAAACCCGCAACCTGTTCACCATTACATATGCTGCACTTTAGCACTGCCTTATGTCTGTTAGGGTCATATTCAAATTTTGGTTCTGCTTTCTTCTTCCCAAACAATGACATTTCTACGCTTCTTTTACCCTTCATTACTTATTTGAACTACAACCGCATCCTTTTCAGTTCCCGGTTGTATATGTCGCTTGTCCCCTTATCAAAGCAACAGAATGTAATATCCATCACATAATCATTGTTGCGATTCAACCATTCTTTTACAGTCTTAACCGCAACTTCAGTAGCCTCTGCCAGTGGATATCCGTATACGCCGGTTGATATTGCAGGAAAAGCAATGCTATGAAGATTGTTCTCCTTCGCCAAATCCAACGAGTTCCTATAACATGCCGCTAACAATCTCTCGTCTGTATCGCTCCCGGAATAAATCGGTCCAACCGTATGAATAACGTATTTTGCAGGCAAGCGATATCCCTTTGTAATCTTTGCTTCACCTGTCTTGCAGCCATTCAGCGTCCTGCATTCATTCAGAAGTTCAGGACCTGCCGCTCTATGGATTGCACCATCAACACCGCCTCCGCCAAGCAGGCTTTTATTTGCTGCATTTACAATTGCATCACACTCAAGTGTGGTAATATCACATTGCTTTACATGAATTTCTGGTTCTACCAAACTCATAATAACCTCCATATTTCCTTTCGGCAAAAATGCCAAATCCTCGCTCACTCCACCCCTTCACATCTTACTAAAGCAAATGCAAATTTATCAAGTGGTTCACGGATGCATAAGCAACATCTGCCATACTATTTCACCCCTTTCTTGTATTTTTCCTCCAATAAAAAAGCAGCGGGCCTTATTACAAAGTCTGCTGCTCTTAAGCATAAAATTATGTAGTTAGTTACTCAGCATTGTTACAATAAATCTGAATTGCATTATCCACAAATACGGCAGTTCCCTTACCACCACATTCATCAATATTATCTGTGAATTCCCCTCCACCGGAATACATTTTGCCAAGTACTCGAAGAATCTTATTGGTACAGGTATAAAAGTTTTCTGTAATATACTCCTGAATTCTCTTAACAAGATTCTGAGCCTCTGGTGAGCTAGGATCCATCTCCTTCATTTCTCCAGCTTCTTTAAACAATAGCATAAATCTGTCTGCCATGATTTTCTCATCTTCTTCCGTTCGATTATTCTGCTTCTCTTGCATTTCTTTGTACTCTGGCAAATCGCCGTATAACTCCTTTGCTTTTCTGGAATATTCATCCAGCTTACTCTTATCAAAAGCTTTAAAATCCATATTTTTTACTCCTAACATTTTTATTCCAAGCGCAAAATTCATCAAGTTTTCAATATGTTCCTTCTTCAGCCTAAGCAATTCTATCTGTTGCTCCAAAGCTTTATTTCTATCAAAATCAGGACTATTGATAATTGCCTTAATATCCTTTAGAGGAAATTCCAATTCACGAAACAATAAAATGTGCTGAAGGCGCTCCAGATCTGCATCGTCATACAGTCTGTATCCCGCATCGGTGTATCCCGTCGGATGCAAAAGACCGATCTTATCATAATATTGTAGAGTGCGTATACTCACTCCGGCAAGCTTGCTCACTTCATGTACTGTCATCATTGTTGTTTCCTCCAATCACTTGATAAGGCTAATATAAACTATTACGTTACGTAGGAGTCAACACTTTTTTTGTAGTTACTCCTTTACTTTGATGTTCGACCAAGCTTTAACCGGTTATTGCTTGTCTCGTTGTCCTTAACAAGTATTACTCTATCGGGAATAGCCGCATAAACAGCGCCCCATCCGGCAACAAAAGTTTCCTGTGAGGGAACTTAACAAACCCTCTATAAATAAGACAATGTTCACAACATATTTATAATTGACTATGCACATTTCAGAGGATAAACTTATATATGTACAAAGGAGAATATAAAGTGACTAATACTAGACCAAAGACCATAAATTCATTAATGAAATATTTACGTGATAAAAAAGGTATTCATATAGAAGGTTCTTCACAGAAGAAAAGACTCATGAATATCGGTTATTATCACGGTTATAAAGGTTATCGATACATTAATAAACCATCCAAGCAAATACCTTATTCTGATTTTGAAGAATTATTGGCAATATATGATTTTGATTCACAACTCAAATCCCTTTTTTATCCATGTGTGATGAAAATCGAAACTGCACTTAAAAGTTATGTATTAGAAACAATGGTAGCATCCACGCATTCAGATAGTTTTAACGATGCCTATACAATGCTACTAGATAATTACAAAATGTTTTCGACTACAGGAAAAACCTTTAAAACGGATAAAGATCGCGAAAAAGCAGAAACCAAATTCAAACACGAATTAAAGAAAAGATTGGATTTAAGAAATCGTATATACAAAGTTCAAACTGACGCCTTCGGAAATGATAATAAAATAGCCGGTCACTTCCTCTCTCATGACATGAATATTCCGCTGTGGGGAATTTTTGAATTATTAAGTCTGGGCGAATTTGGACATTTTGTTTCTTGCTTGAACTATAATTGTCGCGTTTCCATTTCTAAAGAATTAGGAATCACTCCATCCGATGATACTAATGCTATGTTGCCTCAGCGACTTATTTATTCTATCAAGGATCTTCGTAATTCCATCGCGCATAATGATGTAATTTTTGATACACGATTCAGAACTGGTAATATTGATAAGCAGGTTAGTAATGCTATTTTAAATGCAACCGGAGTTTCAAATGTAAACTTTACAACCATAACAGATTATTTAGTGCTAATCATATACATTATGAAATTACTGGGTGAAACAAAAACGGAAATGAAACGTGTAATTAATGGTTATACTGATATTGTTGAGAAACTCAGAACACAAATTCCAATTAGCGTTTTTAATCAAATTATATATACTGACAACAATGCTAAAATCAAAGCCTTGAAGGCTTTTGTAGGCAAATAAATCGCTTGCATTTGCTACGACCATAAGGTACAATGATAGTGCGAATTGCGGTATGTTTCTTCGGAGCATACTTAGGGGAGTCGGATGCGTCCGGCTTCTTTTTTATTATTCAATTTCTAAAACACATCTTATCTGCTTCATAGCAAGTTTCCTCAATGCTTCGTTTTGTATCTTCTCAAGCATCTGAATCACATCATCCATCCAGTCATCTGCCTCAACATCTCCAAGAAGCAGATAATTCGGTGTCGTATGAAGAGCCTTTGCAAGTTCTACAAGTACACTTGATTGTATATCGTGAAGATCCTTCTCGTATTTACAGATGGTGGTTTTATTCATAAATAACATGGCAGCCAAAGTCTCCTGTGAATATCCCATCTTTTTCTGCATTCTCTGATTCGTAAGACTAACTATTAAAAGTTAAGTTTTAATAGTTAGTCTTACAGAATACATATTAATAATGCCACAAACCAAGAATTCTTGATTTGTGGCATTAAACATTCCTATTATATTTAATCATTATATTATCATTCAGATTAGAAAATACTTGTTTTCTAAATCAATACATCTTTGCGCCGGCCGGGATGCGGTTATCAAGCATATCCCATCATTGCCCTTGGTGGAAGAAAAGTACTTCATTGCTAATTTTCAATCAGAATTTTATCTTTTCACGAAATCTATTTGTCACAATCTATAACCCGGAAATATCTAAGTCAACTATTAACTGATCGATTTTAGGTTCTTTAAGAAGATAACTCATATAAATTGGAAGATAGATAATCTTACCTTCCTTTTCAACATTAAAGGTAGAAAATACATATGCCTTTTCAAGATGATAATCCTCTATATTCATATAGTTATCCAGTGCCTTATGAGACTTATACCCTTTACCAGACTTCACTTCAATAGGTACCACTTTTCCGCTAAGTTCAATAAGAAAATCCAACTCTCCAACCTTGCTTCTTTTACAGAAATATGGATGAAAGTCATTAGCAAGTAATTGCTGTGCAACTGCGTTTTCGAAATGTGCCCCATTATTTACCTCACCATTTTTACTAATCAGTTCCATTTTTGTTTCTGCAGGATAAGCACTTGTAAGCAGTCCAATATCACTTGAAAAAAGTCTAAAAACATTACTACTCTTGCCTGCCTTAAGAGGAATCAGAGGAGCCTCTGCATTATAGACCGGTATTACAACACCTGCATCCTTTAACCATAAAAAGCTATTCTCATATCTATCAAACTTTAATTCCTTATCAAGCATTGTAAATACAAACTTTTTATTTTGCTTATTTAGCTCTGCCGGAATAATATCATATATAGATTTAAGCTTAAGCTTTTTATCTTCTTCTTCATATTGTGAGAAATCAACTCTATATAAATCCACGATATCCTTCTGAATTTTATCAACTTCGCGAATATCCTTTGTTTCTATATATTTTTTAACTGCATCCGGCATACCGCCCACAATCAAATATACAAAAAACATCGACATGAGCTTTTCATGAACGAAATCATCTACAGGCTTACACTCATCAAAGCAATCCTTAAGCATATTCAGAGTCGTCGTCGAAACCCCATTTGCTATCATAAACTCCTCAAAATCCATAGGATACATTTTCAAAACTCTCAAATATCCAACCGGTGCGGATGCTATACCCTTTAGTTCTACCCATAGTAAAGATCCACTCATAGCATATTTAAAGCTTCCCTCATCAACCAAAAATTTTATTTTTGTAACAATTTCTGGACACTTCTGAATTTCGTCAAAGAATACAACTGTTTCATGAGGCTTACATTCCTCAGGCATTATCAATCTAAGCTTTACAAGAAAATCCTCCGCACTCATTTCTGCATTGAGATACTCTACCATATCGGGCTGATTTATAAAATTGATTTCAAATCGTTTATATCCACTTTTATATATTTCATCCCTAATAAGCCAAGTCTTCCCTATCTGTCTTGCACCTGTAACTAAAAGTGCTTTATTCGAAGTTTCTAACCATTCTTTTACTGCAATTGAATCTTTTCTAAACACAAGGCTTCACCTCCAGATACATCATACGTCATATTGCCCCGTTTTTGCAATTGTTTTTATTGTATTCTGCCCCGTTTTTCAGATTTAAATTCATAGTTTTTGCCCCGTTTTTACAAAAACAAATCTCCTGAATTCCAGCCTGGTAAATACCAGCTTCAAGCAAAGTCAAGTTTAATTCTATTTCAAAATAGTTTATACAACTGTTGATTTGTCGCATTTTTAAACTTTTTGCAGTGGTTGATGCAGAATTTGCACCAACCACACATGATATTCTCGTTGCACGATTACCCAACAAGCTGTGGCATATAATGATTTACCTCAGCCTTATAGTAAAAAAGAAAAGACGTATGAAACCAAATGTCTCATACGCCTCATAGGATTTATGATTATAACAAGGATTTTTTCTTCGACCGGTCAAGCTGTCCGGCTGCATTCTCAGGCGAAATAAGATCAAATGCTATATACTCAAAGATACCGCGAAGATTGTTCTCAGCCTGCTCCATAAAGGTAACATCATATTTCATACATTATAATCCCTTCGGATATCCGAAAAAACCTGAGCTGCAGATTTGGTACGCCCTGCCTGCATATCCGCATATCCTTTCTCAAGTTCCATGTCCAAAGTCTCTGCGTTCATTCTCGAAATATCAACAGGTCTCGCAGTTGGAATCTTTACCTCAAACGGAAGCCCCCTATTTAGAATGATCTGCTTATAAAACATATTGATAGCATTAGATGCCGGGATCCCCAAAGTAGCCAAAATTTCCTCAGCCTGTTCTTTAACATCCGGCTCTATTCTTGCATAAAGATTTGCTGATTTGGCTGCCATATCATCACACCCCTTTCTTTTACCCATATTATAAGTCAATGTACAGACAAAAGCAGTACATTTTCAAATTAGTGTCCTGATCTTCCCTGATCTTCCCTGATCTTCCCTATCTTGACCAGATACATTATCATTTTTCCAACTTCTTGACCAATATAAAACTAAGTTAATCCTATATATTTTCATCGAACAATTCGTTAATAATATGTTTGCAGTTTTCTTCTTTTACACCTACATCAATTAATCTCATAATATATAATAGTTCTTCAATTATCTTTATATCGGACAAATGAATCGGTGCAAAATCAAAATCCAACTTATTATGAGCAATTCCATTTCTCATGGTACCTATTCTGCTACTGATACCATCTATATTGTCCTCGACTGACCCCTCATAATGTCTCCTAATAAACGGAGTCAAACAATCTATATATTTCATCATTGCAAATTTAACATTACTCGAATAACTACTATCATGATTATCTAAATGCTTCTTGAGCTCTTTAACATATGATTTTTGTTTTCCATGGCTATTATTTATCAATTCGTCAAACAGAGATAATGCTAATGCCTTAACATTATGAAATTCTTCAGATCTATTAGCTTCCTGTCCATAAATGTTTCTGAATTCTCTTTCAAACTCTGCTAATATCATTATCATCCTAGAAGAGCTATAATGATGACTTTCATCAACCGATTCACATACATAATCAAGTTTTAAAAGTTTTTGGTTTAGACATGTAAGCAACTTTCCGCAGGAATCGCCATCCATATACTTATATCTAATTATTCTCTTTCTTGCTTTCTTTGTATTTCTTTCAGTTAAAACATCATTGCAGAAATGTAATATCCCACAAATATTCCTTTTACCATTCTCATTTCTAATAAAAGTATATGCGTCTTTGATTGCAACATTCTTTCTATATGAAACAAATTCTAAAAGTTGGTTAATTACAAAACATGTGGAAAACACATCATCCAGTGAGCCGGCAGTAGAATAGTCCGCATAAATCGCACTTTGCGCGGAGATGGGATCAGTATAATTATCCATCTTAAAATTACAATACGCAGTAATTGATGCTGTTACATCTAATTCATCTCTTTGATGGAAAATCCCCATTGATTCCTCTTCTGTCGCTATAGAATTAACCGATATTTTATTAACCGATGTCCTCTCTGGAGCAAATTTTAGCTTTGCCTCAATAGCATTAGTTGGGGAGTAAAAATAATCAATAGTATCTCCTTCAAATTTAACTCCCGATATCATATCCGTACTTGAACCATCATTATATAAATAGTACCAGCTTACCTCATGAGATATAAACCCTTGATAATTGCCTTGAGTTTCCCTTACCCCAAAGATAATATTCTTATTATCAGAAAGTCTTCCTTGAATCCTTTTAATCGATATCCATTTATGTTCATTAGCGCTCTCGAATATTTTGAAAAAAGCCTGTGGACTATTGAAATCATCATACTGCTCCTTGCTTGGGTACATTCTCAATTCATATCGTGATTCATCATATTCAAAAGGAATCTCTTTTTGATCATATTCAACATATCCAACAAATCTCTCTGGTTTTTTCATCTTTCCCCTTTATACTTTCTGTATAAGTTACACTCATGAATCTACTACTTAAGATACTCCTTATATGGCTCCAATGCTCTTGCTACATACTCCAATGTTCTTGGCACACTATCGGCTTTCTTAAGCAATGGAAGATACTGGTCCTTCTTCTCCTTAAACTCATCGTTGTCCAGACTTATGATTCCATTTGCAATAACAATTGCAAGTCCAAGTTGTTTCTCTTCTCCAGATTTTACTATTCTAATTTTCAGATATCTTGGATCTACTGCAATAACTTCACAATCACCATACATTTTATGCTTAACTATGCCTACATCCTTAATAGAAGAAGCAAAATACATAAGAGCCTCATCAAGATTATCTACAGCAAGTTTAGCATCATCATATGCAGTTAATAATGATTTTGCCTTATTCTTCTGTTCAACAATTAGTTGCTTTTCTTTTGATTTAGGTCTTTCAAAAGTAATTCCATCAAATAGATTATAGACATGAGAACAATAAATGATATCAAACAACAATATATGTAATTCCGGATCTGCATGGAGTGCCCCTGGTTTCAACTGTACTCCACCATCATAACGGCTTTTATTTGTATTCAACAATTCTGGACATTCTTTTACGTCGACTTCGATGATTATAACAATCCATAGGATCGATTTGGAGCCTCCATACCGTACTTTTTGGTATGGTATAGCTACAAATTTCATTGAAAACATCGGATGATCGTCCGTTTTCCGCATAATACCCCAAAACCTAAATAACTATATCAAAAAAACAATATTATGGTGGCTACAAGCCCTCTGGAACTCATAGCCGCCATAATATAACTTGTCTATGTTTTTCTTTTACCACGCAAATTTCTGTTTTGTCATCCTTAGGCCAAATCTAGATATACCACCCGAGTATTTATATACAGTAATAAATTCATATTCCCGATATTCATGCCTAAACGTTTTGCATTTAACTATAAAAGCCGGAACATCATTTCCCAGAGATAGCTTGCAATTAACGTATATGGGTTCTCCCATCGGCAGATTTTCTATATCATCTGTCGGATAGACAGGCTTATCAAATTCAAGTATCTGTATGTTCTTAACATCAAAAGGAAACTGCAGCTTTACAACATCGATTGTTTCATAGAATTCTTCTGAAACACCTTTTTCATGCGGCGGTTCTACATATGCAGTTTCTCTGGGATACTCTGGAGGCGCACAGGCGTCTCGCTCTCCTACATACTCCAACTCATAAAGTCGGCATTTTTCAGTCTTCTTTCGATAAAGATATTCATAAAAAAAGGTCCCTACTAAAACAATAATTGAAGCTATTACACCCGATACAATTCCGGTTAGTATTTCTGACATAAATATTCCTCCCCCAATCATTCTTACAGCATTTTCTCCAGTTTCTTCATCATCCTGGTTCAACCCATTCCTTTGCTATTCTTTTTACCACGTTCTTAGCGTTTCCATATTGGGTTGATGCGAAAATAATAACTCTTTCATTTAATTCTCGGTTATGATTGATTTCTTTTCTCTTCTTTTGCGTTCATAAGATATTCATACCATATTTCAGTTTTTTCACAACATACGGTGAAAAATCATATCCACTTCGTCTATCACAAAGTGTTTCTACTAAAATATTTAAGTCAATATATATTGGCTTGTCCTTCCTTGCATAAAATCCATTCTTCTTTCCTTTGCTCATCACGAAAGTCTTAGCCGGTATATGTATATATGTCAATTCGTGTTCATACTGATCATTCAAAATAAGATCCCAATCCTCATCAACAACTGTAACCTTTGGATTAACCCAATATTCCAAACGCTTCTTTTGTCTTTTAGCATAATTACATTCATGCTCAATCAAAATTCCGCTTTGAGCCAGGAGCTCCTTTGCGTCAGACTTACCTTGAACATCAGATACTATATAATCTACCAATTTAGATTCAGCGTTCGTTGCCTTCTTTTTTACCTTACTGTCTTTACAAAATACAGATACCCCTATGAGTTCCATCAGTAAAAAAGCCTCTTCCAAATACTGCTCCAATTCTACCTTTCTGAACTTAGTAACTTTCTGAGGATTACCTTTTTTCTTGTTGTCGCAGTCAAGTTTGTTATTCTCATTTGCTTTGTTGATTAATACGGACTCTAAGTAATCAATATCAGAACGGTTTAAGCTATCATCTTTAGTTGTAAGTACAATAGCTCTTTCCCACCAGTCTTTTCCCGCAAGATGTTGTTTGATACGTGTTGACAAATCCATTGACTGTCCCACATATACCATCTCCTCTGATAGCAACAAATAAACCCCAAATTTTTTGCATGCTTCAGACGACATAAGTTCATTGATTGACTCACGTGGAGCTGAATATAATTCACCCGAATTCCAACTAGAGTCTTCGATACACATTACCCCTTTTAATGTCCCATCTTCCAAAAGAAGACTTATCGTTTTAGCTTTTGCATTTGCCATAGAAAACACCTCACACTAATTTTTTACTGCATTTGCAATTTCATCAGCAATTCTTGTAATTACAGATACACAAACCGAATTTCCAGCCTGCTTATACAACCTTGACTCGCTTTGATTATCTGGCAGCTTAAAATCTTTAGGAAATCCTTGAGTATTAAAACATTCGTGAGGTGTCATTTTACGGATACCATTTTTTGTCTTAATCAAACAAACATTATGGCCACCTTCACCCTGATTCGCGGTCAGCGTCGGAACAACACCGCTCTTATTCTTTCTGACATATTTACGTCTCCATTGGTATATAGCATTATCATCATCCATTGCTTCAACCAACTTTTCGTATATATCGCCCTTATATTTACCTTCTGTGTAATAATACTTTTCGTCGATTTTTTTCTCAAAATCAATAATATCTGAAAGTTTCGTTGTTAAAGGTAATGGCAATGGAAATTCAAAATTCTTATAGCATTCCACATCCTTAAACGCTACGATATATATTCTTTCTCTATTCTGTGGAATATTTCCATATTCCATAGCATTAAGAACTGAATATTTTACATTATAGCCTTCCTTTTTTAGCTCATCTATGATTACTGAAAACGTGTTCCCATTATCATGTCCAACCAAATTCTTAACATTCTCAAGAAAAATGATCTGAGGTTTCTTAGCCTTAAATATTCTAACCAACTCAAAGAAAAGAGTTCCTCTTCCCTTCTCATCTTCAAATCCCTGTCTATTTCCAGCTATAGAAAATGCCTGACATGGAAATCCCGCAAGCATAACATCAAAATCTGGTATCTGATCAACCTGAACCTCGTGTATATCTCTACAATCGACCTTTATATCCAAATTTAATTCATATGTACCCACTGGATATGGATCAAACTCATTTGCATACACAATTTCAAATAAATCATTCTGTTCAAAACCTTTATCTATTCCGCCCACACCAGCAAAAAAAGAAGCGCACTTCATTTTTTTCATACAAGCCTCCCAATGATATATTAATCTACAATAGAATATATCAGAAATCGCGGCGCGCCGCAATCTTTTTTTCAAAAAGAAGAAGAGGGTTTACTCCTCTTCTCCATAAAACTCTTCATATGTACCAATCTCTGAGAAATCAACAGAATAATCACCATCACTGTTCTTTGTGAACACTACGCTATCTACACCAAACTTCTCAAGCATCTCATAGGTTACTACTGTTTTTTCTGGAAGTTCAAATACATCTCTAAGTAACCATTTTCCAAGAACTTTATTTGGATTACTCATAATTGCTTTGCCTAGTTTTGGATTAGTCTTATCCGCTTCCTGGCATACCTTTGCTGATATCTCTGTTCCATCTGGCAGATGTAAAGTGAATGGCGTATCACGTGGTGGAAAAAAATCCAAGCAACGATTTCTATCTGGAGCATTGTAAGGTATATATATTTCATTTACATCTCTTGCTCTTCCACCTGCGTTCCACTGATTTAGTCCACTTTTCGCAGCCACAAACTTTTCATCTTTTTTCTTTGAATACAAAGGTAAACACAAGCGTGGTTTTGATGACACAACAGTTTCTACTTCCAACTGCATATCGCCCGCACTGACGAGATAATCTACCTTCTGAAACCTATTATCTTTCCCAGAAGCGATTAGCGAAATTAACAATTTATACGGATCATCTAATATTTGAACCGGAAATTCATCAAGCAACTCAAGATCACTAAAAATCATAAATAGCGTATTTTTAGATATACTAAAATGATATTCATGTTTTCCATCTGTAAAATATGTGTTATTGTCATTTCCTTTCCCAGCAATAATTCTAATATTACTGATGTCTATAGGATCAAATGCACACTCTAATATTTGCATTGCTCCTGGAACTCTTTTAACCACATGATATAGCATTTCATCAATACCGTGTAACTTTTTTGTAACTCGAATTCGTTCATTTCTATATTCAGCAATACGTCTAACCAACTCCATACCAGATAGATTTGCATAGCTAGATTTTAACTTGCCAAACTCGGCAACCTTCTGATCATCTCCGCCCATCCATGTCTTTAAGCCAATTCCAATGCGATCCTTTTTTGCATCAGCTGAACAATCTGAGCGCGCTAAGTTTTCTGCTTCCAAATATTTACAGAAGATATTTTCATGTGCACGATATGCTAAATAAGGACATTCGTTTTCAGAAAACAAATTTGATAGTTGTCCCATGATTTTCAGCATTTGCTTATATTTTTCTTGAAGTTCTTTAGCTTGTAAATCATAAAACATGTAATCACCTACCTAATAATTATTTCAGAACATAAAACTCTTTCTCAACTTTGAAGAAATCTGAATTACCTATTTCCTTAGGAATCATCTTATATGCCAATCCATTGACAACTAAGAACGATAGGAACCTTCCTTCACTCAATGAAGAATATCCATTATTTCTAAATACATAAGCGACTAATTCAGAATAAGAACGTATTCCTAATTCACTTTTAACAATTAACGATCTTTGATATCTTCTATCTTTGTAATCAGGGCTTACAATCTTTAACTCTGGAACATACTTCATAATAATAGTTTCTAACAAGAAAGTATTCCACTCATAATCAATCTCTGGGAGATTAGAGAAATCATTAAAATCAAGTAGCGAAATATAATCTTTTTCTTCAAGTAAGTTCAGCAAGTAATTTTTCACTATATCTATATCATTTTCATCGACATTGAATAGATCCTCTGCTAAATACTCATCTTCAGATATTCTGCAAAAACCATCTTCAATCTTATAGAATGTACTTGATACAGATACGGAAGTCCATTTCATCCTTTCTGTAATCTCTAAATATTTCGTGTATGACAATCTCGTAGGATTTCCTAAAAGGTACATTGCTATTTCTTTTATCGTGAGCAATTCTACCAGTCCCGGCTTTCCTATATTTGGATGTCTGAATTCATATTGATCTTTATATATCTTCGAGCAAAAATAAAACAGTTGCATAGGCATCGTGATTTTATTTTTCTCTAAAAACGAATTCATTTCTTTATTCGTGACATCATATAATATATTGTCAGATACAAACCCTTGATTTTTCTCAATGACTCCATCCAACAAATCACACAATTGTTTTTTCTCATCTTCACTATATGAAAGCAGATCTAAACAACTATATGTATTATATTCCCACTGTACAAGATATGGATCCTCATCAAATTGTAGATCAATCATAATATTAGTAAAACCTGGGAATCTATTTCTAAGTTCTACTTTACTTACAGGTCGTGCCATTTCACATATATATTTTCTAATTCTTTCTGCAACGCTCTCAACAGGACCAGTTGCATTTTTTCTGATCAGATAGTCTCTGTAATATTCATATTCCTCTGGAAAATAGAGCATCAAAACCCCATGCAGGAAATAGTAATTATTTACATTACTTGTCATCTGCAGTACACCTTCAAAATTAGCAAATAATTCTGAGTAATATATTTTTTCAACTTCGTATTGATCAATATATTCTTTTATATCATTTAATATAGAAAAATCTATATGAATATTTTCTTCTGGTATTGCTCTACCTCTATCGCAAATAACAAGATAACTACTTAGTCTTGCTGAAAATGCACGATCACCCTCAGGAATACCTATATTACCATATCTCTCCTGTGCGAGTTCTCTCAATGTTTTTAACTCTTCACAAGTGTTATCATTATCCTGGCTTAGTTTAATACCATTCGGAAATTTCTCTTTGATGATGTTTAAGCAAAGTTTTGCATACGATACTTTTCCTTTAGTAACAAAATCTCCATAGAATTTAAAACCGGACTTATCCAGCAAATTAATCAATTCGCCCAATCCCATAAACTCTATTCCATTCGCTAGGAACAGTTCATCAACACCTTCAATATTTTCATAAAGATCTATACCATCGCCGACAAATTCAGTAACTAACGATAATAATTTTCTTTCAACATCTTCATACTCAGATTTTTTTACAAAACAATCCGCGAAATCTAAATAATCATATTCGTCAGTATTTCTAAGGAGCGCAACAAGAATCGTTCCCAATTCCTCACTGCCGTATAAATCGCGTAGCTCTTGCGCAAAGAAATATTTTTTATCTCCCCACACCTCATTTACAACATCAAGTAATAATTGTTTATGCTTTCTAAAAAATTTTGATTCAATTTGTCTAACTCGTTCGCGACTTATTACTTCCTGTCTAGGATCGCTTGGATTATCTGCTATTTCCTGTAAAGTTTCTCCTAATGCTCTTCGTAAATAAATGTCATAAGCCCTAGTTCCTACCGCATCAATTAAACAGTCCTCTAAAGACAATGATATATTCGCTTCTGCTGAAACATTTGAATATGCTCCAGCCAAAAAACGTTCCATTATGGCCGGCATCTCTTTTACAAATGAAGCACCAGCACCTTTCAAATTTTTAGTGCTCGTCACAGACAGCAATTTAGCAATTGACAAAATATCATCTGCTCCATTTCGTCTAAGAACATTGTATGTTCTGGTGCTTAAATCAAAGAGATTGTTAATATGCACATTAGGCTGTTGTCCAGCATTAACTGCATCAATGACCATCTCCTCTAATGACTTCGAATCATCCATAAAAGTAACTGTATCACCAACATTTGCACTATAAGCTCCGCATAGCACTTTGCTTATAATATTTGACACTTCCTCTTCTACGCCAGCTCCTGCTCCTCTTAATTCAGATACTTTATGCTCTTTTAGAAAATCCATTAATTCCTCAAACGTATTAATCTGATTTCTTACAAAAACATTTTTAGCTCTAACACTTAAGTCATCTACGCAGTTCAAAATAATATGTGGCATTTCGATAGATTTGATCTCATCAGGCTCTTCTGAAGATAGATCATCAGACACAGTTTCACTAATTGCTTTTTCAGAGGCATCATCAATATTATTAGAATCATCTCCCATTTCAACCATCACTGATGATTGCATATCCCCCAAAACAGTGTTTTCATTCTCTGTGTTTTCAAGCACGGCTGCATCAGCTTTATCATCTTCTGCTGGTGTTAAACAGAATGGACATACTTCAAAGTTATCTCTATCAAATTCACTACCGCATACTTTACAAATCATATTATCCCTCAATAAAACTCTTAATGTATTTTTGAACTTTTTCATAAACCATTTCGTAATCCATAAAATCTATGATATAAGTTCCGGCAAGAAGATTCACATATTTACCAACCGCTCTAACTAATTCTCTTGAAACTGATATTCCATTCTTGTCAGCATCATAAATCGCAGCTACAGTTGCTTTTAATACATCAAAGTTATTAAATATATTTCTTCCACAAATAGTTTCAATAAAGTCCTGATCCTTGCATATATATTTTGTCAATTCATATGGATCCTCTCGTTTTTCATCATATGTGACTCTTCCAATCCACCATAAACGAGCAACACCATTTCTAAAAAGTGATCTCTGCGTTGAATAATTGAAGAAATATCTATTTAACATATCATCAGCATTTTCACTTTTCCAACGATATCTCATATACTCAATTTGCTCACCAAGAGTATATGCAACCCATATTCTTTCGTCTGAGGCCTGTGAATCTGATAGGCCTTTCATATGGTTATATATACGCTGAACATTTTCAGCATCTGTAAGTGTTTCTTTTCCTTTTGGTTGACTGACATCTAGCACAATCTCTTCAATTTCAAGTGGCGATTCTTTCAAAAATCCACTATTACCGAGATAATCTACCAAGGTTTTACCATCAACAACCACATCCTTGAAAACAGAGTTTTTATTATTTTTAAGCATCAAAAGACCGTCTTCAGTAATATACTTAATCTTCATAATATTCCTCCGTTCCTGCAAATGCTTTTAATCCGCCAATAAGTGGATTATCTAATATCAGTTGTGACAGCATAACAATATCTATGTTCTCTAAACATTCTTCATTAATCGGATGCCCAATCTTTTCACATGACTTCCTCAAATTTCTAAACCATCTTTGATCCTCATATACATACAATTGATCCTTAGAAGACTTAAGTTCTGAGAACACATACATAAGTGCTGGAATAATAATCATTTGATGCATAGCCTGTTGCATATCAATTAATGAACTCATATTTTTATACATTCCAAAGGCAACTTCAGGAAGAAGAATTGCAATCTTATCTCCAGTCAAATCTATTTGCATATGCAAAACTGTTGCATCAAGATTTGGCATAATAGAAAAAATAGAAGATGTATTTGCAAGGTCATCTCTAACTTTATTAATCCTGAAATTTATCTGATTACCAATTGCTAACACACAACCTTTTTCAATATCAAACTTGAATCCTCTATAATCCTGCGAAAAATAATCGTTAGAATACTTTGGCAAGTCCTCGTTTGCAACTAAAAAAGAACATATCTGTACAATTCCATTTACATCCGCATCCGGGATTAATTTTTCCACTCGCTCTTCATTCGTCTTGACTATTGTTCGCAAGCAGGTTTGTGGACACTCTATATGATGAATTATTGACACTTTATTACTCTTAAGCATATCTTCTAACTGTGGATTAACCAACTTTGCAGTTAAACTAAACTTAATATCGTAACCTACCATCTCTTTTTCAGCATCAGTCTCAAATGAGCTATCAGAATAAGAATCTCCGCCTTCAATTATTACTGGATATGTATAATATTTACTTCTTAACTGCATAAGACTTCACCTCCACCGAGCAATAATCATGAAAATCCAACTGAACTTTTATTCTTAGTGGTTGATCCTTCTCAAACTTCAAGCCATCAATTATTCCACCTTTTACTTTAGCTTCTGAGCCTCCAATTACCGAAGCACTAACAATAGGTGCCTCATAATTTTGCGTCTCAGCAGACATAAAGACTTGTATTGATCCCTCATCACTAGTAACTGTTGGTACAATCATAAACACATACATACCATTATCCTTATCAACACAAACTGGAACGATTTTTTTAAGAGAAACCTCTTCCTTCTGCGGTCTCTTTTCTTCGCCACCAACCTCAGTATGAGCCTCTTGCCCATCTTTAGGAGACCTCTCATCTGTTTTTCCACCTGGATGAAACCATTCTTCATCTTCTCCGCCTGGCTCTTTATGATAACCTTCCACCTCTGAATCTGATTTTTCTGCCTCGTCATTTCCAGGTTTCTGTCCACTTATACTCTTTTTCTTAATAACTTTTTTCTCAATTTCTACAACTTTGTTACTTACTACTTCATCATAAGATTTATTATCGTCATCTGTATTTTCATCTGGTAGGAAGCTTCCTACTCCAGCAGCATCTACTTCATCACGAGAACTATGCATAATTAGTTCTTCAATCTGTTCTCTAATTCTTGCATACAATGCTTTCAGCAGTTCTCGTTCCTTAATAGGATTTGCTGAACGATCCGGTTGCCATTCTGTATGTTCCGGATTTTCAATTAATCTCAAACGTTCATTAAGTTTATCCCCCTCAAGAAACATTATGCCTGTAAAAGGAACATGTGATGGAAGACGATCTTTTTCGAGTATTTTCATTCCAGTCTGTCTAATCATTGCAACTTTTCTTGGTGCATCTGGATCTCCAATCAATAATCCTAATGAAAATTTACCTAATCCAAGGAAATCTTCTTCAATCCAAGTCGTCTCATCTGAACACAGAAGTTCGTAATATTTCTGTGTATTTCCTGTCAGCTCCTCACTATACTCTTCTACCAAAGATCCTAAAGATTCTTTTGAAATAACTGTATCGCCAACATTGATAACAAGTTTTTCTTTCCAAAGGGCACCTAAAAATCCATCTAATACAGAAATAATAATTCCCTTCTTCCAGTCCTCGCTGGCAAACTTATAACCACATATAAATATATCAGTTCCATATTCTTCATTTTTTCTTTCAAATGAAGGATCCAATTTTAATTGTTCATAAACAGGTTTATTATACTCTTCTCCAAAATATCCAATTCCCTGTGTTGTCTCATTATCTTCTGCTCGTCTAAATGTAACAAGTCGTGAAACACCTTGATATGCAACTTGCTGTTCTTCATCATATGTACTATAAAATACTGTTGCAAAGTCTGAACATGCAAACGGTGCGTATTTTCCAATACCATAGGAACCTCCAGCAGTTCCTTTTTTGTCAGAAGCACCTGAAGACTTTGTAAGATTTGTCCAGTCCGTATTAATTTCTTCTTTGGAACCTAACAGACCCGATGTATTAAAATCACTGATTCGAAGAATATAACAATCTTCCATTTCAATTTTCTTAACTGCATTTACAAAAAAGTCTTTTGTTGCACTGCCTTTTTGAACACTCCAAAAATCATGACATCTATGAAATGTGTCTCTTAATACAGATGCTCCTGGTAAAGAATCTGTTGATAAAGAAAACATATTGAATTCAACTGTAACCGTTTTTCCTCTTGCAGCGTCAAGTGAATTCTGACAAATTTCTCTTGCAAGAGATCTTAAAGGTGTTCCTCTAAATGTTGCCACACCAGAATCGTTAATACCCTTATTCTCTCCATGATCATTTGATGGAAATCTCCATTTAATCATTTTCTTCCTCCTCTACAATTCAAACTTTTTTGAATTTGTTCTAGTTTGATATTTCTGCTTGGTATCCTTTAGTTCAGCCTCTATTGCAGCGAATATCTTTTTTATATCTTCCTCACTATATTCATAATTTGATCTGTTAGCACAATTTCCTAATAGTCTTATCTGATCAATAATCCTATTGGTTCTGCTTTCCGCAACTCTTTTGAATCGTTCCATTTTTTCAACTTTAGTAGCCAAATCAGTCACCTTCCTTTTATATATTTCACGAATATATTGCACTTTCTTACTTGTATAATAGCAATATTTCGAATATATTGTCAATAAACTATTTTATATTGTTGGCAATATTTTGCATATATTGTCAGTTCAAACATCATGCTTTTCACAAATTGGCAAGCAATGTCTGTGTCCAGACAACTCCCTCCAGTCGACTTGTTGGTGATTGCCCCCAATCCCCTCAAACATCCAACTTGGTTGGCTGAGCTACGCACCACATCGTGGCGCTGAATACATATCATAAATTCATGAAAATAAAAAAAGTGGGGCACCTGCCAGATACAATTTCCAACAAATACCCCATAGGTTTATCGTGACTTATTTTGTTTTCTGTTTTTCTTTTTCCTGTTCTTGATATTTATTAACACAGGTAGCACCTCCGGAATGTAATACCTGTATTATACGGTTTCCTATAAACTGTGCATTTTTATTTGATAATGCATCAGCGCTCTTCCAGAAACTTTGGTTGCTTCTTAAGCAACTTTTTGAACAAAAGAAAAGACGCATAAACCACCGGTCTATACGCCCTCATGACTATTAGTTATATTTTAAATTTATATCTTACGATTATTTTTTATATTTAAAAATATCCATATCCGCTATTTGTGCAATTCCATTGGAAATGGCTTCTTCATAGCTTACATCTTCATACAGAAGTTTCTTTGTAATATTGTTATAGTCAGATTCGTAAAAACGACTGCTAATGATTCCCTTAAGCATCACAGGAATATCGTGTTCTGGCTGTGCTGCCGGATTGTTCTTTGACTGCATCCTGTCATCACGGACATCATCAATTAAAGCATCCAACTCCGGTGTTATCTTAATTTCTGGCAAGAGCTTTGCTATATCATACAAATGCCGTGAGTCTCTGTCCTGCATATCCTGCAGGTGATAATCACATATAGCAAATACCTTATCGATAAACGTACGCTCCAGAGATTGAACCTGCATATTTACTAAAGCTTCCTCAAAAGGAATCGGTAATTTAACTCCTCGTTTTTCACAAAACTTTCCAACAAAGCTTCCAACTGCATGAGTCTCGACAGGATATACTTCCTGATAAAAACTCGTTTCAACTATAAGCTCAAGCGGAATATCGCTAAAAAGCGATTCATACTTAAAGATATATTTGTTGTAGCTGTGCCGAGACTGGATATCATCCGCGTTTGACAGTACGAGCCCTAATTCTTCTGAAGAAGAGCAAATAAGCTTCTTCGTCTTTTTCTTCTCCGACTCTGTAGGCTTTCTGTTCATAGACAAATCTATATCTTCCGAAAATCGGTCTATCAGTCCATATGCCTTGGACAACGAAGTACCGCCTTTAAATACAAATGGTAACTCACTCTTTGAAAGTTTGAAAAGAATCATGGATTGAATCGTATCCTTTTCAATCATCTGTGTTTGACGGTGTTCTTCTGCAGCAACGGTTTCAATGATTTCCGTCCACTCCTCTTTATACTCTTTATACCAACTCACCCATCAAACCTCCCTCATAAATATTTCTGTATACCCGATCCGGATACAATGGCAGATATTTCTTGACAATGGAAAAATCAATTCCAACCGTTTCAACGTATTTTTTAAGCTTATTCACTAGCTCCGCACCACTGATCTCACTATATTTGTCGATCACCGACATTAAATCCAAAAATTGCAGTGCCGTTTTATTTTCCTCGTTAATATCCGCAACCGGTTTATAGACAACAATTGTGTTTCCATCAATTTCCTGCTTTCGTTGCTTCGTGCTAGCCTCATTACTGCATACCTCATAACAAGCCGGATTCTGTGTTGTAAAGCCATATTTATTAGCCATCTGAAGCCCTGTAATGTATCCGGATACTTTTCCATCAGTCTCTAAATACTTCTTTTCTATATATTTATCAACCGATATTTTACCCTTTGTTCCAAGTATCGTAATATAGGAAAGATAATAGACGCCATTATACAGACGCTCCAGTTTCCCTTCGTCTACAAGCTTTTTCATCTCCTGCCTAAGATAATCCTTGGATTCTCCGGGTAGTTCACTTAAAAATATGGGTTCGCCATTTTTAAAATTTTCAATTATATAATCGTATACCAATCTGCCTACCTCACATTTTAGAAATCTATATTTTCACTTTTATAATACGCTCAATACTGAATTATATCAAGCGAAATATTTGTTAATTGTTAAAGCCACCGACTTTTGCCCTATTACTGACGGTATTGCCTGTCCATAAA
>SAMEA3663028__coassemble_360_pt1 | contig 18785 bp, 16 predicted proteins | sample SAMEA3663028__metabat2_high_PE_020 | metagenome-assembled genome bin SAMEA3663028 (sample SAMEA3663028) | pig gut metagenome | biome: pig gut; feature: pig-associated habitat; material: faeces | place: France | collected 2012
GAACTGGTCAGCCGATACACTTTCGGCAGCCACCAAGAATCCCCTGCCTTTAGGCATGGGAGTGTCAATACTATGGTTCCTCAGGTGCATCAGAGACCGGACAAGGTTACTTTAGTCTTAGTAAAGACGGAACAACATTAAATTGTGAAGAGTTTTACTTTACTCATGCTGAGAGGGAGGATTATTCTGACCTCAAGGTTTACTATAACACGACCGGCAGCTGGGATATTAAAGAATCTGATGAGTCAGATATGACATTGGATATGTTCCGGGATTTGGAGCCATTCTCTTCTGAAGAACTGTCACTGACATCATTTGCTGATTATGAATTGGAGCGAGGACCACAAGCACCGTTGCAAGACGGTACGCTTCTACTTCGCGAAATTGACTAAAATCATTGTTTGAAACGGATATTGTTACAAATAGTAAAGAATAGTAAAATTACTTTAGAATAGTAAAGATTAGTAAATAATAGTAAAGAATAGTAAATAATCATTAAATAAGTATTGCCACCGATATTACATACGATATCGGTGGTTTTTTCATATGTTTTTCTAAGGTGGCATTCTGTAGTGCTTTGCATTTTTATCTGATACTCTGATAGTACAGGTGATTAGTGCAAGGTGTGTTAAATTATAATTAGTAAAAACCGGTTCTTCTATGTATAATATACATTAAGTATAGTTACAAATAAGTAGGGAGCATATCTATGAATAGAAATACAAATTTAGGATTAAATCGAATAGTGTGCATAGTATTTTTACTGGCGCTTTTTACATCGCTTGTTGCATGCGGCAGCGACAAAACAAGCGAGAACATAGCAGCAAATCAGGCGACAGAGGAAGTGGACGGGACTTCAAATCAGGCAGAGGCAGAGGCTGCAGCAGTTAAGCCTGAATCTAAAGAAGAGCCGGCTGATAAGACTGACAAAGCAGATTCGGATGCAGCAGAAAATGATAATAATGAAGTTAAAAACAATGCACTGGATGAATTTGAAGTGTACGGCACTTTTTCAGAATTTGTCACAAATGACATTAATGGAAATGAAGTCACGCAAAGTATTTTTGCAAATAAGGACCTGACTGTTGTGAACATATGGGGAACGTTTTGCGGACCGTGTATCAATGAAATGCCTGAACTTGGAGCATGGGAAAAGGAGCTGCCTGACAATGTGCAGATAGTTGGGCTGATAGTTGATATTAGCAGCACGGATAACGAAACGCAGATTGCCGCTGCAAAACAGATTACAGAAAAAGCAGATGTTGGATTTGTAAATCTGATTGGCGGTAACGGAACCTTTGACGAACTGGTAAGCTCTATTGTCGGCGTTCCGACGACGATTTTTGTCGACAAGTCGGGAAATATTGTCGGAGAAATAATAGTTGGCGCAGACGTTGACAGATACAAATCATTTGTCAATAAATACGTTGAAGCACTGAATAACAGCAGTCAGAAGCAGGCGGAATAATCAATCTATGAACGAAACAATAAAGCGTGCAATACGTCTTCTTATCCTTATTGTCGCTATAATCTTTATAGCATATGGCGCAATTCGCGGCGAACTAGCGGTAGTGTTAAGCAAAGCAATAAACATATGTTTAGAATGTATAGGGCTTGGATAAATGAATCGCATCGGCACAGATATTAAAAGAAAAATAATACAAATCGCAGCCTTCGGATTTACTAATTCAAGGCTTGGTAACTTTGCAAAAGGCAAAATCTACACAGGCGAATGGAAAAAATTCTGCACGCCGGGACTGAACTGTTATTCTTGCCCTGCGGCAACTTTTGCGTGTCCAATCGGCGCAATGCAGGCAGTTGCGGGCTCAGTCGACTACAAATTAAGCTTCTATGTAGTCGGTTTCTTGCTTGCAATCGGCGTCATATTCGGACGATTTATTTGCGGTTACATATGCCCGTTTGGACTAATACAGGAGCTTCTATTTAAGGTTCCTGTCAAAAAAGTAAAACTTCCTAAATGGATGACCCGCATAAAATACATAATTTTAGTCGTCTTTGTATTATTACTTCCTATAATGGTGACAAATTATTTAGGAATGGGAGACCCTGCATTTTGCAAATACATTTGCCCTGTCGGAACACTTGAAGGCGGAATTCCGTTACTTAGCACGCATAGCGAGTTAAGACAGACGTTAGGAGGTGTTTTTGCAATAAAGGTGACAATACTTGCAGTCGTCGTAATTGCAAGCTTCTTTGTGTACAGATTTTTCTGCAAAGCTATGTGTCCGCTCGGTGCAATTTATGCGCTTTTCAATAAGATAAGTTTTGTTCATATGTCGTTTGACAAGGATAAATGCATCGGATGTGGCAAATGCGCCAACGTATGCAAAATGGACGTTAATCCGGTTAAGGACTGCAACAGTACAGAATGCATCCGCTGCGGTAAATGCATCGAGGCATGCCCTACGGGTTCATTAAATTTGGGAATCGGGGGACACTCCCCTAGCATACAAAAGAAGGACCGTCTCCGTGACATACCCTTAGACATACAAAGAACACAACTTAATAGTATAAACAAAAATGAGAAAGGAAAAACTTATGGGTCGAATTTATTTAAATGATGGGTGGAAATTTAAAGAGCAATTTGAATTAAGTGATAAAGAACCGGGGTGTTCTGAATTTGGATGGAAGGAAGTCAGAATCCCTCATACTGTGAAGGAACTTCCATTTCACTATTTTGACGAAAAGGAATATCAGATGATCAGCTGCTACAGACGGGTTCTGCATGCAGATAAAAGCTATGAGAACAAGGCGTGCCTCTTAACATTTGAGGGCGTGGCACACGAGAGCGAGCTGTTTGTGAACGGCGAACAGGTTTATTCGCACCATTGCGGATACACGGCATTTACGGTTGATTTGGCGCCGTATCTTAAGATTGATGCGGACAATGTGATTGCGCTTAAGGTCGACAGCCGCGAGTCAATTAATGTGCCGCCGTTTGGCTTCGTCATTGATTACATGACTTATGGCGGCGTGTACCGCGACGTTTATATTGATATTAAGGAAAAGAGTCACATTGAGGATGTTTTTGTTAAGACAAAAATCAAAACCGGGGGCCTTGACTCCGCGACAATATGCGAAGTAACAGTTGCAAATCCGCTTGAAGGGGCTACGATAAAGCAGTATTTAAGAAAATGTACATCGATTGAAGAAGCTACAGATGAAAACGAAGACACAAAAAATCATCTAATGTTTAAGGAACTTGAAACAAAAACGACGGTAAGCGAAAGCGTAAATAATTACAGTATTACGCAGTTTACAGACCGGATTGAGCTTTGGGATATTGATAACCCGAATCTGTATGAAATCAAGACAGTGCTTTTTGACAATAATGGCGAAAAGCTTGATGAAAAGACGGTTCGCTTTGGTTACAGAAAGGCTGTATTCCATAAGGACGGATTTTATCTTAACGGAAAGCGGGTGAAAATCAGGGGACTTAACCGCCATCAGAGCTATGCATACACAGGATATGCGATGCCTGAGTCAATGCAGAGGCTTGATGCGGATATTCTTAAAAATGAGCTTGGACTTAATGCTGTAAGAACGTCACATTACCCACAGTCACACCACTTTATTGACAGATGCGATGAACTTGGACTTCTTGTGTTTACTGAGATTCCGGGCTGGCAGCATATTGGAGATGATGACTGGAAAAATCAGGCAGTGAAAAATGTTGAGGATATGGTACGTCAGTACAGAAACCATACTTCAATTATTTTGTGGGGCGTAAGAATCAATGAGTCAGTTGATGATGATGAATTTTATACAAGGACTAACGAGGTGGCAAGACGTCTTGACCCTACAAGGCAGACTGGTGGCGTAAGATGCTATAAGAAGGGCAGCTTCCTTGAGGATGTATACACCTACAACGACTTTTCACATGAGGGCAAAAATGCCGGCTGCGATAAAAAGAGCGCAGTAACCTCTGACATGAATAAGCCGTACTTTATTAGCGAATATAATGGCCACATGTTCCCGACAAAGACATTTGACTGGGAGGAAAAGCGCGCAGAGCATGCAATAAGACACGCTAAGGTAATCAATGATGTTGCGCTTGAAAAGGACATCGCCGGCAGCTTTGGATGGTGTATGTTTGACTATAATACGCATAAGGAATTCGGAAGTGGCGACAGAATCTGCTATCACGGTGTAATGGACATGTTCAGAAATCCGAAGCTGGCGGCTTACGTATACGCCACGCAGCAGGAAAAAACAACGGTTCTTGAGCTTAGTTCAACAATGGACATTGGCGAACATCCGGGCTGCAACAGACATGACATTTACATTTTTACAAATGCAGACAGCGTCAAGATGTATAAAAACGACAGATTTGTCAAGGAATACTCAAGTAAAGACTCTAAGTTTACAGGCTTAAAGCACGGCCCGATTTTAATTGATGATTACATTGGCGATGCGATAATTGAGAATGAGAATATGAGCTTAGGTCAGGCAAAAGCGCTAACTGAGCTTTTGAATGAAGCTGCAAGGGTAGGACTTTACGGACTTTCAAAGCCTATGTACTTAAAGGCAGCAGTCCTCGTTGCAAAGTACCATATGAAGATGTCAGACGCAGTTACTTTATTTAATAAATATGTTGGCGACTGGGGCGATGCTTCAACCGTATACAGATTTGAAGCATTTAAGAATGGAAGTATTGTAAAAACACTTGTTATTAAGCCTATGGAGAAGGCACACTTAGTCGCAGACATTGACCACAGTGTCCTGACAGAAAAGCATAGTTATGATGTCGCCTCCGTAAGAATTAAGATGGTTGACGAAGAGAATAATCTGCTCCCATTTTATTCAGATCCAATAAGGTTGACAGCAGATGGTGCAATTAAGCTTATCGGACCTGATGTGATCTCGCTTCAGGGCGGCATGGGAGGAACATACATCAAGACAATCGGAATAAAGGGCAATGGCAGCCTTACAATTGAAGCACCGGATCGCGACAAGCTTACAATTGATGTTACAGTTTCGTAGAGGCCTAAGCAAAGAACTAATGTAAATGAGGGAACGCTATGACTGAATGGGAAAAAGGATTAAGCGACATTCAGGTAAATGAGAGAATTGAACAGGGACTTACAAATAAGCCGGTGGAGAGCTCTGAAAAGAGCAACGCCCGGATTGTTAAGGAAAATGTTTTTACATATTTTAACTTTGTATTTCTTGTCATTGCGATTCTGCTTGTAATTGCGGGCTCGTACAGAAATCTTACATTTTTACCTATAATAATAGCAAATACTTTAATAGGAATTGCACAGCAGATTAGGGCGAAGAACGTCCTTACGAAAATGAATATGCTGAATGCACCGTATGCGCATGTCATACGTAATTCCTGTAAGACAAAAGTGCCGGCAGAAGATCTTGTCAAAGACGATATTGTTGTCTTTCGCTCCGGGGAGCAAATTTGCGCGGATGCGGTAGTTGTCAACGGAAACCTACGTGTAAATGAGGCACTTTTGACCGGAGAATCTGACGAAATCGAGAAAGAAGTCGGTGATTTCCTTATGTCAGGCAGCATTGTGACATCAGGAGAATGCCATGCAAGGCTAACGCAGGTTGGCGCAGATTCGTATATTTCAAAGCTCACGCTTGAAGCAAAGAAAATAAATAACAAAGAGCAGTCGGAGATGATTGCATCCATAAATAAGCTCGTGCTTTTCGTTGGAATCGCTATTATTCCGATTGGAATTGCGCTTTTTGTCCAGGGCTATGTAATCAACAGACTCGGCTTTTCTGAAAGCATTGTTGCAATGATTGCAGCAATTATCGGCATGATTCCTGAGGGACTCTACCTGTTAACGACCGTTGCGATGGCTGTCAGCGCAATCAGGCTTGCCGAGAACAAGGTACTCCTTCACGACATGAAAAGCATCGAGACGCTTGCAAGAGTCAATGTTCTGTGCGTTGATAAGACGGGCACGATTACGAAAAATGAGATGGAAGTTTCCGGTGTCAAAAACGTGAGCAGCGAGCTTTCAAACGAGGAGCTTCATGGACTTTTGGGCGACTTTGTCCTCGCGCTTGATGCCGATAACATTACTATGAAAGCGCTTAAGGAATACTTTGACAAAAATACAGGCCGTGTATGTAAAAACAAATTCGGCTTTTCTTCCACATATAAATACAGTGCATGCGAGTTCGAGGATGCAAATTATATACTTGGTGCACCTGAATTTGTGCTGAGGGATGACTACGAAAATTATAGGGAATATGTGGAAAAGCATTCTGAAAATGGCGAGCGAGTCGTCGTTTTGGCTAAATATGACGGAGTGCTTACAGGAAAGGCACTTGATTCAAAGGCAAATGCGATTGCATTTGTTACTCTTACAAATTTAATCAGGGATAATGCACGTCAGACATTTGAATATTTCAGGGATGAGGGCGTTAGTATCAAGGTAATTTCAGGTGACAATCCGATTACCGTTTCTAAAATTGCGATGCAGGCAGGAATTGAGGGCGCAAAAGATTTTGTAGATGCTTCAAAGATCACCGAAGATAGCGAGCTTATTGATGCACTTAACAAATATACTGTTTTTGGTCGTGTAACACCCGAAATGAAGCGCAGGATGGTAAATCTGCTAAAAGAGATGGGGAATACCGTTGCAATGACCGGCGACGGAGTAAATGATGTTCTTGCACTTAAGGATGCCGACTGCAGCGTTGCAATGTCTTCAGGAAGCGAAGCGGCGTGCCAGGTTTCGCAGGTTGTTCTTTTAGATAATGATTTTTCAAAAATGCCAAAGGTAGTGCTTGAGGGCAGACGTGTAGTTAACAACATCCAAAGGTCAGCGGGACTGTTCTTTGTGAAGAATATATTCTCGTTTTTACTGTCCTTACTTTCGTTAATATTCGTATTCAAATACCCGCTGGAGCCTTCGCAGGTTTCGTTTATTACGATGTTTACAATAGGAATCCCGGGATTCTTCTTAGCGTTAGAGCCTGAAAAATCGCGTATTGAAGGTAAGTTCCTTCCAAATGTTTTAAGGAAGGCAATCCCCGGCGGGGTGGCGGATGTATTTGCAGTCGGGGCACTTGTTTTTTGCGGTAACGCATTCAATTTAGAAAGCTCTGACATTTCAACAGCTGCAACGCTTTTACTCTCAATGGTTGGGTTTATGGTGCTTATTAAGGTGTGCACACCGCTTAATAAGCTTAGAACAACGATAATTGCCGGAAACTTTGTCGGACTTATATTAGCAGGAATATTCCTTAACAGGCTTTTTGCGCTTGAAGCGATGTCGACAGAGTGTATACTGTTGTTTGTGATGTTTTCATTTGCTGCAGAGTCGTTTTTGCGGCTCATAGGTAAAGTGGTGGAGAGGATTTTTCCATTGCCTCAGTAGGTGGAGATACCTTCAATGAAGTTAAGTGCGAAAAGTTAAATATATAGTTTAAAAAGGAGGGAAAATATGAAGAGATTCTTAAGTATATTGATGGTGTTTACAATGGTTGCTTTGTTGGCAGGTTGTAGTAAGGAGGATTCTCCTGATACACTTGGCAAAAAATATGTTGCTGTATTTGATAAGTCTAAGGAAACAACGGCTGATGCAGTTGTTTCTGAACTTTTAAATCAGGTGGAGACAGAAATTTCACTTGATAAAGTTGAGGTTGCAGAAGGCTACCTTGCGGGATTTGACAATGAAATCAGCGGATTTTCAAAGGCTGTCATGTTCACACCAATGATTGGAAGCATCCCATTTGTCGGATATGTTTTTGAAACAGACGATACGGATAAGCTTTTATCTACGCTTAAGGAAAACGCTAACCCGGCGTGGAATATTTGCGTTGAAGCGGATGAAACAGTTTATTCAGTGAAAGACGGTCTTGTTCTGTTTTTGATGTGCCCAAATGACAATAAATAAAAGTATTTTGATGCAAAATGACGATAAATAAGAAATTTCTGCAGGTAATCGCGGCCTTTCAGATTCTATTTTTCCATCTGTGGGCCCCGATTACCTCAACGCAGATTGAACAATTCGTTCTGAAAACTGCATATGTCGGTGTCGATATGTTCTTTTTCCTGTCTGCATATTCGCTTGCCGGCAGGGAAATTGATTATGTGCCGTTTTTAAAAGACAGAGTGCTCAAATTATACGCTAAGTTCGCCTTTTTCACCCTGATAATGGCACTATTCTCAAAGTCGTTTGGGGTAATCAGAGTTGTCAAATCACTAACCCTAATTGAATTCTTTCAAAAAGGCGGCGGTGCATTTCTTTGGTTTATCCCGGCAATACTCATATTTTATGCAGTTTACCCGCTTTTCCTTAAGTGGAACAGCAGGCTCAAAGTAATATGGGTGCTGTTAATCTGGCTCACCGGCAGTGTTTTTGCAGAACATGTGCTTTCATACACTGCGGTGTTTATTTTTACAAACAGGATTCCTGTAATACTTGCAGGATACCTGTTTAAGACGTATTGTAACGAAAAATGCGACGAGGCTAAGCATAGTGATACAAACTGGCATGCGTATTGTGACACAAATACAAATCATAATATAAGTAACTACAGTACAACAAAGTCTGATAATAAGATGGATCGAACGATTCAAATTCTTAGGCGTTCATGGATTTTACTGATTCCGCTCGGAGTGCTGCTCCTTTACATGTACGGATTTAAGGTCCGGCTTAATTTCCCGATTAAGGACATGTTTTATGTGCTCGCAATCCCTTCAGTTATCGGCCTTGTGATGCTTTCCTCTTATGTGAAAAAATACGCTGTCACAGAATCGCTTGGCTCGATAACGCTTGAACTGTATGCAGTGCAAATGATATTCGGCCAGCGAATTTTGATCTGGGCATATAATGTATTCAATAAAAACGCGCTACTGACAAATATATTTGTGACGGGCGTTATGCTATTATTGGCATATATCATATCGCATGTTATTAAAAGAGGCGAACGCTTGATAATCAAGTGATTCTCGTATTTCCTAAAAAATTTAATCAAGATTTAACGCTCTGTGGCGTTACACGACGCGTTCGGACTGAATCTTCACAAGCGGGTATTTCTTTAGCTCATGGTTCTTTTTCTCGATTTCGATGTAGCCGTTTTTGTAATCCTCGTTTGTATAAAACTGGTTGACCTGCGCATTAAATGTATTGATTATATTCTCACAAATCGACTTCGAGCCATCCTTTTTGAACACGACAAGGAATCCGTCCGCGCCGATATTCATAATCTGCTCGTCAAGCCGCATGTTCATAAGAATCGTATTCTTAAGCATTTTCGAGATGTTATCGCCCTGCTTGTCGCCATATTTGTCGCAGTAGGCATAGAACGCCTTGTTGCTCTCGTAGTGGAACAGGACTGTGCGATATTCAACCGCAGGATTGCTCTCAAGCTCGTATTTTTTCTGCTTCTTCTTCCAGAATTTCTTGATTATATCTCTTGATTCATCACTTATGTCTATAAGCTCCTCATTTGGCTTTGCCAAAAAATATCCCTGTCCGTTGTGCACTCCGAGTTTCAGAAGCGTTATAAGCTCCTCCTCGGTTTCAATTCCCTCTGCGATAAGCTGACTTCCCGTTAAGTCGGCAAATTCTACAAGCGATTTAACCATCGCTTTCTTAATGTAATCCTCATTAATTCCTCTTATTAATGTCATATCAAGCTTAAGATAATGAGGTGCAAGATCACAAATCAGGTTAAGTCCTGAGTAGCACGAGCCGGCGTCATCAATGGCGATTGTGTAGCCCTGATCCTTGTAATGCTTTATCGCGTCCTTGAAGCCTTTCAGATCATCTGTTGAATTCCGCTCTGTAATTTCATAAACAACGCTTTCAAGTGAAATTCCGTATTTTTTTAGTGTTCCTTTCGTAAACCCGGCGTGAAAATCCTTTTCATGGATTACCCTTGGGTTTACGTTAAGAAATATTTTTGTATTTTTGACATCCTTGAATTTGCTGTATTTTTCCAAAATCTTTATTCTGCAAAGCTGCTCGAGCTCCCATATTTTTCCGTACATTCCTGCAAGAACAAACAGTTCTTCCGTATCAGTTATTTCCTTGGGATTAATAATACGGCTTAATGCCTCATAGCCGATTACTTTGCCGTCACGTAGACTCACAATTGGCTGATATACAGCCTTAATTCGCTTCTTTTCAATAATATCCGAAAAATCATCTTTCATTCTTTTCACAATTTATCCTCCTGGCTATCTTTTTAAGTCATTATCGGAAAACACTGTAAATTGCACCACCTCATTAACGTAAAATTAAAGTAAAATACGCTGTCGGTATACATACCCTAAGCACCTCTCTTTAGGGTAACTAGAAACGCAGACATCGACACCGAGACAGTTTATGATGATGAAATAAGGGAACGTATCGATTCAATGTTTGAAATCATGATGAAGGATGATGAAAAAGTAAAAATCTTTTACATATATTTTACACAAATTCTGTTATGAATTTTACAAGACGTAGTTATTATCTGTGAGGAAACAAAATAAAACGCTTTGCCATGTCTCGTGGCGTAAAGAGAAAGAAAGGAAAAGAGGAAATTATTATGAGAAAAAAAGTAGTAGCAGCGTTAATGGCTGTAACAATGGTAGCAGCATTACTTACAGGATGTGGAGCTTCTGAGACTAAACAGGCAGCAGCACCTCAGGCAGAAGAGGCAGCACCTGCAGCAGAAGAGGCAGCTCCGGTAGTAGAAGAAGAGCCTGCAGCAGAAGAGCCTGCAGCAGAGCTTAACGGAACACTTGCACTTGGCGGTTCAACATCAATGGAGAAGCTTTGCGAGGCAATGTCAGAAAGCTTTATGGAAGCAAATCCGGGTGTCACAGTTACAGTTGAGTACACAGGTTCAGGCGCAGGTCTTGAAGCATTGGCAGCAGGTTCAATAGATATCGGAAATGCATCAAGAGAGCTTAAGGATACCGAAAAAGAGAACGGTTCAGTTGAAAACATCGTAGCACTTGATGGTATTGCTGTAATCACAGAGAAGAGCAACACAGTAACAGACATTACAGCAGAGGATCTTGCTAAGGTATATAAGGGTGAGGTTTCTAACTGGAAGGATCTTGGCGGAGATGACCAGCCAATCGTAGTAATCGGAAGAGAAGCCGGCTCAGGTACAAGAGATGCTTTCGAAGAGTTAATGGAAGTTAAGGATGCATGCGTATACGCTCAGGAACTTGATTCAACAGGTGCGGTTCTTGCAAAGGTTGCTTCAACACCGGGTGCAATCGGATATGTATCACTTGATGTAGTTGATGACACGGTAATCGGTCTTAAGATTGATGGAGTTGAGCCTACAGAAGAGCAGATTCTTGCAGGAAACTATGTATTACAGAGACCATTCGTAATGGCAACAACAGGCGAATTAAGCGAGCAGAACGAAATCGTTAAGGCTTGGTTTGACTACATCGGTTCAGAAACAGGTAAAGAAATCATCAAGAAGGTAGGACTTATCATCCCACAGTAGGATTATAGGAAACAGTTCACTAATAAAGGGGACATATGAAGAAAAAAGCATTTATAGAGAACACTGCAAGAGTGATATTCTTAATCTCTGCGGCGATAGCTATATTTGCGGTATGTGCAATCACATTGTATATGATACTGAAAGGAACCCCGGCTCTTAAAGAGATCGGGGTCCTTGATTTATTATTCTCGACAGTCTGGAAGCCTACCGCAGATAACCCATCATACGGAATATTCTACATAATACTGGCGTCATTATTTGGTACAACGGCCGCAATAATAATAGGCGTTCCGATAGGACTTTTAACGGCAGTGTTTTTGTCAGAAATGGCACATAAACATATTGGAAACATAGTTGGCGGTGCGGTAGAGTTACTTGCCGCAATACCTTCGGTTATATACGGACTTATAGGAATGATGGTTTTAAATCCAATTATGTTTGAGCTTGAAAGAAAGATTTTTTCTGATGACAGCTCGCATCAGTATACAGGTGGCGCGAACATGCTCTCTGCGATTATCGTACTTGCAATTATGATTTTGCCTACAGTAATTAGTGTAAGCACTTCCTCCCTTAAAGCAGTGTCAGACACGTTAAGAGCAGCGTCACTTGCACTTGGTGCAACGAAGGAACAGACGATATTTAAGGCTGTTATTCCTGCCGCAAAATCAGGAATACTCACAGGTGTTGTCCTTGGTATAGGAAGAGCACTTGGAGAGGCCATGGCAATCAATATGGTTGCAGGCGGAGCAGTCAATATTCCGCTTCCTTTCAATTCGGTCAGAACTCTCACAACGCAGATTGTCAGCGAAATGGGGTATGCGGGTGGCCTTCACCGTCAGGTGTTGTTTACGGTCGGACTCGTGCTGTATGTATTTATCATGATTGTTAACTTTGTCCTGCTTAAGGCAAGAAAAGCGGGGACACGCCCGTAATGGAGTGAAAGAAAGGAAAACAGATGGAAAGAAAAGTAAAAGACAGCATAGTCAGGCTGATGATATATGTGTGTGCATCACTTTCGGTAATTTTGCTTGTCGGGATAATCGTTTATGTATTGTTCAAAGGACTTAAATCGGTAAACATAGAGTTTTTAACGACAGTGACAAGCGTGCTTAAGGGCACAGTCGGAATTGCCGGAAACATAGTAAATACAGTTATTATCATATTTTTGACAATGATAATTGCAACTCCGATAGGAATCGGAAGTGCAATATACCTGAATGAATATGCAAAGCCCGGTAAAATCGTAACCTTAATTGAATATGCAACGGAGACGCTTTCAGGAATCCCTTCAATTATATTTGGATTATTCGGAATGATGTTTTTCGGGGAAAAGCTGGGGCTTGGATATTCACTTTTGACAGGATCGCTTACATTAATAATTATGGTCCTTCCGCTTATGACGAGAAATACTCAGGAAGCATTAAAGACAGTTCCTGACTCGTATAGAAACGGTGCCATAGGGCTTGGAAGCGGAAAGTGGCACATGATAAGAACTATTCTTATCCCAAGTGCAATGCCGGGAATTATTACGGGAGCAATTCTTGCAATAGGAAGAATTGTCGGTGAATCAGCAGCACTTTTATTTACGGCAGGAAGCGCAAAGCTTCTTCCTAAGGGAATTAACGGGCTTCTTATGAAGCCGTTTCAGTCAGGCGGAACGCTCACCATTCAGATGTATTTGTCTGCAACGAGTGAAGGCGATTTCAATACAGCCTTCGGAATAGCGGTAGTACTTTTAGTAATTGTACTGTTAATCAATATCGGTACGAAAATGCTGACAAGGCGCGTAGACGTCACGAGAAAGGAATAGAAATGGATAATACTAAAATATGTGTTGAGAATTTAGACCTTTACTACGGGGAAAATCATGCTTTAAAGAATGTCAGCATGAACATAAGGGAAAACGCGATTACAGCGTTTATCGGGCCTTCAGGCTGTGGTAAATCAACGTTTCTTAAAACACTCAACAGAATGAACGATCTTATTGACAATGTTAAAATTACAGGAAAAGTTGAGATCGATAACGAAGACATTTATAGCAAAACCATGGACACAACGCTTCTTAGAAAGAAGGTCGGAATGGTTTTTCAGCAGCCAAATCCGTTTCCGATGAGTATATATGACAACATCGCTTACGGACCTAGAGTTCACGGAATCAAAGACAAGAAAACGCTTGATAAAATTGTTGAGGAAAGTCTTAGGGGCGCTGCAATCTGGGACGAAGTGAAGGACAGACTTAAAAAGTCAGCACTTTCATTATCAGGCGGACAGCAGCAGAGAATATGTATTGCAAGAGCTCTTGCGGTCGAGCCTGAAATACTTCTTATGGATGAGCCGACATCTGCACTTGATCCTATTTCGACAACTAAGATTGAAGACCTTATGGAGGAACTTAAGAAAAAATATACCGTAGTTGTAGTAACACACAATATGCAGCAGGCGGTCAGAGTTTCAGATTATACAGCGTTCTTCCTCGTTGGCGAAATGGTTGAATTTAACGAAACTACACAGGTGTTTACATATCCTAAGGATAAGAGAACTGAAGATTATATTACCGGAAGATTTGGATGAGGCAATTATGAGAGAGAAATTTGAAAGGCAGTTAGTAGAACTTAATAACACTATGATTGATATGGGAAATAAGGTCATTGAATCAATAAACGGTTCAATTGATGCACTTATCAATCGGGATATAGAAAAAGCAAAAAAAATAATGGAAAATGATAATGAGATTGACCACCTTCAGAAGGCAATTGAGAGTATTTGCTTTAATCTGCTTGTTGCACAGCAGCCTGTTGCCAAGGATTTACGTGCGATTACAGCCGCAATGAAAATGGTGACGGATATGGAACGAATCGGCGACCACGCTGCGGACATTTCCGAGATGACTATACTGATGGGTAAAGACAGTAAAATCGACAATTTTGACCATATATCCAAGATGGCGGCTGAGACAATGATAATGCTCAATCAAAGCATTGAAGCCTATGTTGAAAAAGACACAAAAAAGGCACATGACGTTATAGAGCACGACGATATCGTCGACAAATTATTCGATGAGGCGAAAAAGGACGTTATCAAGCTTATTATTGAGTCTTCCGATGACGGAGAGGATGCAACAGACCTCTTAATGATAGCCAAATATTTCGAAAGAATCGGTGATCATGCGACAAATATCGCTGAGTGGGTGATTTTCTCCCTTAAAACCGATAATTAAAGTAAGTCCCCAGGGGATGAATTTATGATATTATATAAAGGGGTGATTTTATGGCACTTATATATATAGTTGAAGACGATGACAGTATAAGGGAAATAGAGGAATTTGCACTTATGAACGCAGGGCATAAGGTGCTTGGTTTCCCGTGTGCTAAGGATTTTTATAAGAAGCTTGATGAAGTCATTCCGGATTTATGTCTTGTTGATGTAATGCTTCCTGATGAGAGCGGTAATGAAATAGTTAAGAAGCTAAGGGCGAATTTCATGACTAAGAAGCTCCCTGTCATTATGGTTACGGCTAAAACATCGGAGCTTGACCTTGTTAAGGGCATTGAAGACGGGGCAGATGATTATATTAAGAAGCCGTTTTCGGTTATGGAGCTTATTTCAAGAGTAAAAGCACTGATTAGGAGAACCGAGGTTCAGGAAATTAAAGAGCTTACCCTTGATGGAATCACCATAAATAACGAGAAGCACGAAGTCAGAGTTGATGGACAGCTTGTTGAGCTTACATTCAAGGAATATAAGCTCTTGTCGCTTTTCATTATTAACAAGGGAATTGTGCTAAGCCGCGATACTATTATGGATAAAGTGTGGGGTACCGATTATGAGGGTGAGTCCCGTACAATTGATATGCATGTAAAAACGCTAAGACAGAAGCTTGCTGACTACGGTACACGTATAAAGACAGTAAGAAATGTAGGATATATTATCGAATGAGAAACAAAATAAACTTCAGGCTTGCCGGAATTGCGATTCTTGCAATAATTGCAACTGTAATCGGGACAACAATTATATATTACAACCTCTTTGAAAAGCAGGTTATGGCTGAACTTCGTCTATGTGCGAAGCTTCTTACGGCACAGATTAACAGTGATGGCACTCAGATTAGCGGCACTGTTATTAATTTTGACAGTGAAAATGATAAATTAAAGGAGCTTCGTATCACTCTTATAGATAAAGAAGGAACAGTGCTATATGATAATGACGCTGCTATCGGTCAGCTTAAGAATCATAACGACCGTCCCGAAATAAAGGAGGCGTTTGAGTACGGCGAGGGACAGGCTGTAAGACGTTCGGATACACTTGATGAAGACACATTTTATTATGCCATACGCTTAAATGACGGAATGGTATTAAGAGTTGCAACCGATGCTAAGAGCCTTGGCTCGGCATTTGTTTCGGTAGCACCGATTATAATATTAATTGTTATTTTTATCGTGTTAATCTGTATCGGAATCTCGCATATGCTTACGGAACAGCTTCTTAAGCCTATTGAGACTATGGTAAACAATCTTGAGAATTCAGAGTATGAATCCCCGTATAAGGAACTTGACCCGATTGCAAATTTACTTAGGGCGCAGCATACCGACATATTATCCGCAGCAAAGGCAAGGCAGGATTTTACCGCAAATGTTTCTCATGAGCTTAAGACTCCGCTTACGGCAATTTCGGGATATGCAGAGCTTCTTGAAGGCGGAGTTGTAAGCGAAGGACAGCAGAAACACTTTTTTAACGAAATAAGAAAAAATTCAGACAGACTTTTGAACCTGATTAATGATATAATAAGACTTTCAGAGCTTGACAGAAAAGAAATGGAACCTCAGTTTGAGAGGATTAGTTTATATGATGTAGTAGCTGAGTGCATGGACGAGCTTAAGGTTAATGCAAGGCAACGTAAAATTGATATTTCCTTTGACGGAGAACCTTGCTTTATCAGGGCTAACGGGGGAATGATCAGAGAGCTTATTGAAAACCTGGCGCAAAATGCAATTCGATACAACAATGCAGGTGGAAAAGTTCATATTTCCGTATTCATAAGAAACGGCAGACCGATTCTGTCCGTTAAGGATAACGGAATAGGAATACCGGCAGTTGACCAGCAGAGAATTTTCGAGAGGTTTTACAGAGTTGATAAGAGCCGCTCGAAGGAAACCGGAGGTACCGGGCTTGGCCTTGCAATTGTTAAACACATTGTGGAAATTCACGATGCTAAGATTGAACTCGACAGCGCACTCGGAGTCGGAACTACAATAAATATTGTATTCTAACCGGACAATTTATTAGGTAAATAAATCAGTTCAGCATTATAATACGATATAATTCTAACCGGATAATTTATTAAGTAAATTTAATTTGTTCTGTATTATAATGAGTATAATAATATGATTAGATGGTTTATTGAGTTAACAGGGTGAGTCATGGGCGAACAGAATAATGTAAAGCGAAGCGTAAAGCTTCTTAACAAAGGGAAAAAAGGAGTACTAAGAATGATTTTCGGCAGATTTGGAATCGTTCTTTTACTCCTTTTATTGCAGATTGTAGTCCTTATCGGACTCTTTTTTAAATTTAGGTATCTGGCATATAACTATGTAGCATTAACGGGGATATTCTATTTCATTATGATAATTGTGCTTATTAACAGCAGGCATGATGATTCATCAAAAATCACGTGGCTTATTATTATGCTTCTTCTGCCTATATTCGGAGCATTTCTGTATATTTTCACAACTCATGACATCGGTCACAGAGTTCTTAAAAGAAGGGTGAGCGAAATTCTTGAGGCGACACATTATTCAATTAAGCAGGATAAGAACGTAATAAAGGAAGTTGAGAGTAAATGCCCTGAGCTCAGTGATCTGTCGTATTATGTAAACCGAACAGGCTGCTTTCCTGTCTTTTCCAACACCGATGTGGAATACTTCCCTCTTGGCGATTGTATGTTTGAAAGAATGCTTGAAGAGCTTGAAAACGCAAAGGAGTTCATATTCCTTGAGTACTTCATTATTGATGAAGGCTTTATGTGGGGCGAAATTCTTGACATTCTTGAAAGGAAGGCAAATGAAGGCGTTGATATTCGCGTAATGTACGATGGAACATGCGAATTTGCGCTCCTACCAAGTAAATACCCTAGGCTTCTTAAGGAAAGAGGCATTAATTGCAAGGTTTTTGCACCGATTACACCGTTTTTGTCGACACATTACAACTACAGGGACCATAGGAAAATAATGGTTATAGACGGCGTTACAGCATTTAACGGCGGTATAAATCTTGCCGATGAGTATATTAATAAAATCACTCGTTTTGGTCACTGGAAAGACGCCGGGGTAATGCTTAAAGGAGACGCGGTTAAAAGCTTTACGCTTATGTTTTTACAGATGTGGCACATTGATGAGAAGCTTTCTGACCTATCGCCATACATAGATAAATCTTTTAAGCTTAACTTATCCATGCCTGAAAACAAAGGATTTGTAATGCCTTATGGCGACTGTCCGCTTGATTCTGACAATGTCGGCGAGTCGATTTATATGGACATTCTTAACCGCGCACATGACTACGTATACATTATGACGCCATACTTAATTCTTGATGGAGAGATGGCCAAAACATTAATGTTCGCTGCACAGAGGAGTATAGATGTCCGAATAATAATGCCGCACAAATTTGACCACTTTGTTGCACAGACTCTTGCGAAGACACATTACAAGCCCCTCATTGACGCAGGCGTTAAGATTTATGAATATTCCGAGGGATTTGTTCATTCCAAAGTGTTCTTATGCGATGATAAAAAGGCAGTTGTCGGAACGATTAATCTTGATTACAGAAGCCTTTATCACCACTTTGAGTGTGCAACATATATTCAGGATATGCCATGTATTGATAATATAAAGGATGACTTCATGAAGACATTTGAAAAGTGCGAGAAGGTGACGTATGAAACAATCAAGAAAGAAAAATGGTACATAAAGATAGTCGGAAATATCATGAAGTTCATCGCCCCGCTGATTTAGCGCTTCGGGACGGTACTTTTGTGCGAACTACATGTAAGATAGGCACCGGCAGTAAGTTTTCGAAAACGCGCTCCCGCTACTTGTTTTCACGCAGCGGACACTAAATTCGAACTGCGCGTTGCTTGTTCTCATTAAGTGCCGGCGGAAAACGAGTGTTTTCTCAAACCAATGCCGGCGCCTGCAAAAACGTACATCTTGTCAAACCCTGTATGGTGTAGGGAGAGTGCATCGAGGATGGTTCTTTTGCCATGTTTGCCGCGGTGTGCAACCCCGCGGGGCCAAAAAGAACAATTTAGGTTGATTTAGCCCCGCTTGATACTTGTG
>SAMEA3663028__coassemble_377_pt1 | contig 18286 bp, 13 predicted proteins | sample SAMEA3663028__metabat2_high_PE_020 | metagenome-assembled genome bin SAMEA3663028 (sample SAMEA3663028) | pig gut metagenome | biome: pig gut; feature: pig-associated habitat; material: faeces | place: France | collected 2012
ACCTTATGGGAATGAAGTGGTACGGAAGCAATAGTGCAAACAGAGAAAAAGGATTACCTCGTTCTATATTAACAGTAATGCTTAATGATAAAGACACAGGAGCGCCACTTGCACTTATGTCAGCAAATCTTTTATCTGCATACAGAACCGGAGCAATTCCTGGAGTAGGAGCAAAGTATCTAGCTAAGAAGGATTCAAAGGTCGTAGGAATATGTGGACCAGGTGTAATGGGTAAAACATCACTCGCAGCAATACTTGCTACATGTCCTAATATCGAAGAAATAAAAGTAAAAGGAAGAGGACAGAAATCACTTGATGCATTTATTGAATATGCAAAAAAAGAATATCCAGATATAAAGACGATAAGGAGTGTTGATTCAGTAGAAGAGCTTGTAAAAGACAGCGATGTAATTTCTTTTGCCAACTCAGGAAATACAGATCCATCAACATATCCACATGTAAAAGGTGAATGGATTAAAAAAGGTGCATTGATAATAGGACTTAGCTGCTTTGAACTTGATGCACAGTTTATGGCTAAGAATTGTAAGTTAGTTGTTGACAATACTCAGTTATATGAGGCATGGGCAGAGGAATTCCCTTATCCAAGCTTTGGAGCAAATAACATTATTGGTTCAAAATTCACAGATATGATTCATGACGGAATAATAAAGAAAGAAGATATGTATGATCTTGGAGACATCATATTTGAAAAGAGAAGTGGAAGAGAAAGTGATGACCAGATAATAGTTTTCTCAGTAGGAGGAATGCCTGTTGAGGATGTTGCCTGGGGAAAGAAGTGCTATGAAAAAGCGCTTGAACTTGGACTTGGAACTAAATTGAGACTTTGGGAAAAGCCAGATATGGCATAAATAAAAATGATAGTGTCAAATGATTTATGAAAAAATTGTGCTATAAAATATGCTCTTCGAACTCGCCCACCCAGTTAAGTTTGTTGGTGATTTCGAGGATTTTGGCCCCACCCACGAGTTCTCAGAGCATGGTTGTACATTGAAAACTGCAAATATTTAAGATTGTTAAGGAGTTCCGCCACCCTTGACAGCATAAAAAGAACTGCTGTCAGGTAATTACCGACGGCGAAGAACTCAAGAATAGATAGATTTTCTCCGTCGCTGACAACAGTGTAGCAGTTCTTTTTATTTAGCTATCAAGGGCAAGCCGCTTCGCGGTGGCTGGTATTAAACCTCTGGCTCTGAATCTAAGAATAGATAGTGGCTTCGCCGTTTTGAATATTTAAGATTGTCTGTTGTCCGAGAGCAATGAGCATTTGCCATTTACCTGGCATGTTGTCTATATACTTTAAGTCTTCAATCTCATTGAGAACTCTGTAGTGGTTATGCTCGTGAGGACGTAAGAAGTTATAGTAGGTAACCCAGAGAGCCAGGTCATAGTTGGCACCGTCAATGTTATCGAAACCATTGGTTGGTCTGTAGGAAGCTTTGTAAGTGCGGTTGAGCCTCTCAATCATCTGCTTATAAGGTCTGAACTGTGTAGATACAGCATCGTCGTTGGTAAGTCCAATAACCTGAGTGATTTCAAACTTAAAATCATCACCGAATTCACGAAGAAACTGTTGTGCAGCAAGAACATAAGCACTGTATCCATCTGCAATGAAACGGAAGTTTTCAGGAAGCTTTTTAAGCTTATTGAATGCCATTCTCATAGCAAGTATACAGGCACCAACATCTCTCTCTGACGATATACGATAACCGATGATGGAGCGTTTGACGGCATCCATTATGAACCAGATATAGCCTCTGATACCACGAACTTTGATATAGGTTTCATCAGCAGTAAATACCCTGCCGGAACCATAATCATAGTTGTCAGTAAAGGGCTTGATACAGATAGCTGCAGTCTTGCAGTAGTTAGCAACAGTCTGGTGAGAAATATCAATACCATGAACAGCTTTGAGAGCCTCTTTGGTCTTACGAAGTGATAGACCAAGATTGATTTTATAGGTAAGACATAAGCCCATAACGTTCTTGTCAAATTTGGAGAATTTAAGAGATGAAGCATTCTTCGGAAGGGTATTAAGATCCATCTTAAAGAAATCTATAGCGAATTCGCGATAGATGTAATGGAGCTTATATTTATTCTTTCCATAGTCTTCATCAAGGTCAGCTTTATCGACTTTCTTAAGGTTTTTAAGATAGTAAGGGCATTTAGGATTAACACATTTGTGAACAATGAAATTTTTCCTGTCTTTCTTATGAACAAGAGAATGGTCACAGTGAGGACATCTAAGGACATATATCTTTGAGAAGCGTCCTTCAGAAGCTACAGAGAATAAAGACTGGCAAACCTTGCATAAGAGCTGGCTTTGCTTCTTACCATCATTCCACATGAGATAGTGGTAAGGTGCATTGCACTGAGGGCAGGTACAGCTGGCAGGAACATTGCATTCGCCATGACGGAATACAGGCTTGATGGTCTTGCAATAGCGCATCTGGTAGTAGGAAATAAGATCAGTCCAGTTCCATTCCTGCTTGAAAGAGATGATCTTTGGGAGTTCATCAATCTTAAACTTTTGATACTTTGGAGAATGGGAATCGTCGAAAGCCCACTGCTTTAAAGGAATATATTTGCAGATAAAGTTTATTAGCCAGCAGTTTTGTTTATAAAGTTGATGGCACAATTGAATAAGATAAAGTATAATATCCACGAGCATTGCTCCTTTGTTAAATTTGATGTTTGGTCGCGGATAATTATAACAAAAATAGGAGGTCAATGCTCTTTTTATTTGTAGACCTCCAGGAAACGTTGAAAATAAAGGCTTTTTATGCCTTTAGATAATAAAAAAAGTAGTGTTTTATTTGACACTACCATAAAAATCCGGGAGGAAGAAATATGAGTACTAGAATTGAAGAACACCCAATACTTGGTGAACCTGTAAAAGGAAAAATGATAAGCTTTACTTTCGATGGAAAGGAAGTAAAAGGATATGAGGGAGAACCTATTGCTGCAGCATTAAAAGCAGCAGGACTTATGGTTCATAGATACACTCAGAAGGAACATAAGCCAAGAGGAATCTTCTGCGCAATTGGAAGATGTACGGACTGTGTAATGATTGTTGATGGTGTGCCAAATGTGAGAACGTGTATTACACCTCTTAAGGAAGGTATGGAAGTAAAGACACAGTATGGTGTCAGCGATAAGCCGTTTGATTAATTAACATTAGATACTTTACTAGGAGAATACAGATATGAAAAGATTTGATTTGATTATTGTAGGAGCAGGTCCTTCCGGTCTCTCAGCAGCAATAGAAGCAGCAAAAAGAGGAATAGAGGTTATTGTATTTGACGAAAATGAAAAGCCTGGCGGACAGCTTTTTAAGCAGATTCATAAGTTTTTCGGTTCTAAGGAACACAGGGCAAAGGTAAGAGGATTTGTAATCGGGCAGCAGCTTCTTGATGAAGCAGATAAGTTAGGTGTAAGAGTAGAGCTTAATTCTACTGTTATCGGACTTTATCAGGATAAGGAAGTAGTTGTAAAGAAAGATGATAAGATTACACACTATAAAGCTGATTCAATAATAATTGCAACAGGTGCAGCAGAAAATATGGTTACATTCCCAGGATGGACACTTCCTGGTGTGATCGGAGCTGGTGCAGCTCAGACTATGATGAATATTCATGGTGTTAAGCCAGGAAATAACATATTAATGCTTGGTTCTGGAAATGTTGGTCTTGTAGTATCATTCCAGCTTATGCAGTGCGGATGTAATGTTGTTGCCTTAGTAGACGCAGCTGAAAGAGTTGGAGGATATGGAGTTCATGCAGCTAAGGTTGCAAGGACAGGAGTTCCATTTTATTTATCACATACAATTGTAAAGGCTGAAGGCGATGAATGTGTTACAGGAGTAACAATTGCAGAGGTTGATTCTTCATTTAAGTTTATTGAAGGAACTGAAAAGCATTTCGACGTAGATACAATTTGTCTTGCGGTTGGTCTTTCACCTATGTCACAGCTTCTTAAAATGGCAGGCTGTAAGATGGAAGATAATCCTAGGCGAGGAGGCCAGGTTCCAGTGTGCGATGAACACGGCAGAACTTCAATACCTGGCATATTCGTAGCAGGTGATGTTTCAGGAATTGAGGAAGCTTCATCAGCAATGATAGAAGGCAGAATGGCAGGACTTCTTGCAGCAGAGTTTTTAGGATACGAAGAAAGTGATGGATTAAATGAAGAGCTTGAAGCATTAGACTCAGCGCTTGATGGATTAAGGCAGGGCATGTTTGCTCCATCAAACAGAGGAAAGCTTATTAAGACAACAGAAGAGGGAATTGAAGTATCGGAAAGTCTTCTTAAGAAAGGATATGTATCGGATGATGAAATAGAAAGGTTCCCGGGTGTTACACATAAGAAGGGAGTTCATCCGGTTATTGAATGCACACAGAACATTCCTTGTAACCCTTGTCAGGATGCCTGTGTAAAGAAGTGTATCTCAATAGGAGATAATATTACATCACTTCCTATAGTGACAGAAGAGGGAGACTGTATTAATTGCGGAATGTGTGTTGCAAGCTGCTCAGGTCAGGCTATTTTCCTTGTAGACGAAGATTGTGGTGACGGCACTGCTACAGTAACACTTCCTTATGAATTTTTACCGCTTCCTTGTGAAGGTTCAAAAGGAATTGCTCTTGGAAGAGACGGCAGTAAAGTGTGTGAAGCTACGGTAGTGAGTGTTAAGAGCGCAAAGGCATTTGATAAAACGCACCTGCTTACAATGAGGGTTCCAAAGGAATTTGCAATGAAGGCAAGATTTTTTAAGGCAATTTGACAGGAGGGAAGGAAAATGAATGCAGTAAATGACAGATCAAGAGATATCGGACCTTTTGTTGAAGGACCTGATGATGATATGCTCATATGCCGATGTGAGGAGATTACAAAAGGTGAGATTAGACGTGCCGTTCATGATGGAATGTGGACAATAACAGAAATCAGAAGATATTTACGAACGGGAATGGGACTTTGTCAGGGACAGACTTGCGCAAAGCTTGTCAAAGGCATAGTCGCAAGAGAACTCGGTATTTCTCCGGCAGAACTTGAGAGCGCAACTTCAAGAGTTCCTATGCGCCCGATAGAAATGCATATTTTTGCAAATGAGCAGGAGGAGGGAAAATAACATGAAGACTAAAGCTTCGGTAGTAATAATCGGTGGCGGAATTATAGGCTGTGCAACAGCCTACTATCTTGCTAAATCCGGTATGAATGATGTAATAGTTCTTGAAGGTTCTGACCATATTGGAAACGGTGGATCATCAAGAAACGGCGGCGGAGTACGTCAGTCGGGACGAGATGTAAGAGAACTTCCTCTTGTAATGTATGGAATTAAAAATCTATGGCCTACACTTTCTGATGAACTGGAAGTTGACTGTGAATATCATCAGGACGGAAACTTAAGACTTGGAAAAAATGAAGAACATGCAAAGATTCTTACAAAGCTTGCAGATAATGCAAGGAAGGCCGGTCTTGATGTAAGAATGATAGACGGTGATGAAGTGAGGCAAATTAATCCGTATTTGTCTCATGAGGTAACTGTTGCAAGCTGGTGTCCTACAGACGGACACGCTAATCCGCTTACTACAACACTTGGGTATTACAAGATGGCAAGACGACTTGGTGTGACATTTATTACAGGAGAACCTGTTAAGGAATTAAGAGTTATTAAAGGTAAAATCAGACAGGTCATTACACCAAATAATGTATATGAAGGTGAAAGTGTATTAGTGGCAGCAGGACTTGATTCAAGACAGATTTTATCGACAGTCGGAATCGATATTCCAATGGTTAAGTCATTGCTTGAAGCACTTGTAACGGAAGCACAGCCACATATGTTTGATCAGATGCTTGGAACTGCTGAGGCAGACTTTTACGGGCATCAGACAAAACATGGCTCTTTTGTCTTTGGCGGCTCATCAGGAATGGAGAGATTCAACAAAGATAACGGGACACCTGTTACAAATTCGAAAACCGCACCATGTATATGCAGAGGAATCATGAAATACTTCCCTGATTTAAAAAATGCCAAAATTGTAAGAACATGGGCAGGATACATGGATGCCTCATATGATGGTGTGCCTTCCCTTGGTACAATTGACGAGATAGACGGTCTTTTCGTCGCTTGCGCATTCCATGGACACGGCTTTGGAATCGCACCCGCCGCAAGTGAACAGCTTGCAAAGCTGATTTTATCGGGAACAACGGACATAAGCTTAGATGAGTTTAGATACGATAGATTTAAGGCAAAGATATAAAGGGAAATACTATGAATAATTTTAAATTTAACATTCCTACAGATATTAGATTTGGTAAAGATCAGATTGAATGCTTAAGCGAAGAACTGTCAAAATACGGCAGCAAAGTACTGTTGACATATGGTGGCGGAAGCATAAAGAGAACAGGGCTGTATGATAAAGTCAAAAGTCTCTTAAGCTCATTTGAAGTATATGAACTTTCAGGGATTGAACCAAATCCTAAGCTTTCAAGTGTAAGAGAAGGTGCAAAGATATGTAAGGAAAAAGGAATTGATGTAATTCTTGCAGTAGGTGGGGGAAGCACAATTGATGCCTCAAAGCATATTGCATGTGCTGCATGCTACGAAAATGATCCATGGGATTTAATGATGGACAGAAGTAAGATTAAAGGTGCACTGCCAATAGCTGTAGTACTTACGATATGTGCAACAGGTTCAGAGATGAATTCAGGCGGCGTAATAACGAATGAGGAAACAAAGGAAAAACTTGAAATAAATGCACCGTGCTTATATCCAAGGTTATCGATATGTGATCCGACGTATTTATTCACATTACCTTCAAAGCAGACAGCAGCAGGTGCCATAGATATTTTTTCACATGTGCTTGAACAATATTTTCAGCCAAATGATGAAGCATATATTACAGATGTATTAAGCGAAGCCGTAATGAAAACCGTAATTAAATATGCAAGAAAAGCAATAGATTTTCCTACGGATTACGAGGCAAGATCAAACCTTATGTGGTCAAGTACCGTAGCGCTCAACCATCTGCTTACAGTAGGAAAGGGCGGCGGATGGTCGGTTCATCCGATAGAACACGTAGTAAGTGCTTTTTATGATATTACCCATGGTGTAGGACTTGCAATAATTACACCTCAGTGGATGAGGTATGTATTATCACAGAGTACTGTCGACAGATTTGTAAGATACGCAAATGAAGTATGGGGTATAAATGGCAGTGATAAAATGGCTGTTGCAAATGAAGCAATCGATGAGACTGAAAGATTTTTTAAGTCGCTTGACATACCAATGACACTTTATGATGCGGGAATAACTGATGACAGAATTCATGAAATGGCACTTGAAAGCTATAGAACAAACAATGAATTCAAGCGTGCATATGTTAAGCTCTCAGTCGAAGACATCGAAAATATACTGACAATGTGCAAGTGACATATAATACTATTTCCACGAACTATAGTAATATTTTTGTGGCCCCAAAAATGCTAGACTCTATTAACAAGAGATAAAAAGCATTTTTGGGGGATTTTTATGTACAGAGAACAAACCATACTGTTAAATAACTACGACAACATAAACACACTGAATTTTGTATTGCTGACTGTTTTCCCGATATTATTGTTTTTCATTCTTTTTTTCAAATGTAAAATCCTTAAAAAGAATGAATTCAATGAAGACGCGTTCAGAATAAACGATGCAAAGGCATTGCAGGTATTTGCCGCTTTCGGAATACTTATCCATCACTTAAGCGGTGCCTCAACAAATTATGGCGATGTATTTAAAGGACCGATTACTGTCATGAGCTTTGTCGGCATCCTGTTTACTTCGATATTCTTCTTTTTCTCAGGCTTTGGTCTCATTAGAAGTTATGAATCGAAGGAAAACTATCTTGACGGATTTGTAAGAAGTAAATTTATGGCTGTATTTGTACCATTTATGATTACAAATCTTTTGTATGTGTTAATAGGACTCTCACAGGGCAGAATTACAGATGCGTTGTCTTTTTTCACAAGCGTATTCGGAATAACACTAATAAACACAAATGCCTGGTTCATTGTCGAAATTCTGATTCTTTATATTGCGTTTTACTTAATATTCAAAAACATTAAAACCGAGAAATACAAAATTCCTGCTCTTTCCCTTGTTGCATTTTTAATGACGCTTACAGGCTTTCTTCTTAAGCATGATTACACAAGAATAAACGGGCACTGGTTTAGAGGCGAGTGGTGGTTCAACACTACAATGATATTTGTCTTTGGCCTTATTTTTGGCAAAAACAGGGACGTGATTTTTGAATTCCTTAAAAAGAATTATTCCAAGCTTCTTCCAGCAAATTTTGCATTGCTGATTTTATCTGCGATATTCGAATCTTACGCAAGAAACAATATGTCATACTATGTTGAGACGTATACATATTACGGATATCCGGAGAAACTTGTGACCTATATTTCACAGACGATTTTTTGTGTATTGTTCATTACGTTTACAATGCTTATCCTTATGAAGGTTAAATTCGGCAATAGAATACTTAAGTTCTTAAGTGTTTATACCTTCGAAATATATCTTATCCAGGACATTTGCATGCTAAATTACGGATATGATGAGCAGGCTCCTGATTGGCTTTTATTTGCTGTAGTAATAGGAGCAACTATCGGCTGTGCAGTTTTGCTTAGGCTTTTAGTCAGATTTGTAAATGACAGGATAAGCTCATTTATAGATAAGAAATATGAAGATAAGAGCTTAACTATTGAAAAGAGAGCAAGATATAAAAAAGATGTAACAATTGTCAAAGGATTTATATTATTTTATGCGTTGATGGCTGCAGGACTGGTAATAAGTGCGTTTATACAGATAAAAATAACGTATAATGAAAACAGTTCAATTATAGGACAGGTTGAAGCGATAAAGGAAAGTGAACAATTTGACGAGGTTTCTTTTGGCTATTTTGACACTGATTCATTCACAGACGGAAATGAAACGCTAATGTGGTATGTGATTGCAAAGGAAGATAATAGGGCACTGCTTCTTATGAAGGATTCGTTATATCCATATGCATACAATAAGGAGTACGAGAAGACTACCTATTTTGACTCTGACATAAGAGACATCGTAATTAACGAAGTGTGCTATGAGGTCATTAATAAGACGGCAAGAAAGTATCTTGTTGATGACTCTGTGACAGGAGATAAGGTGTTTTTACTTTCTGAGGAGGAAGTCAGTAAATATAATATTCCTGCTGAAGTGCTTATGAGTAAGCCAACTAAAGATGCAAAAGAATTCACGGGAATTCTTATAGATAAGCACAATAAGAACGCTTACTGGTGGCTAAGAAGCGATGGGCTCACGATTAATGCATCAGTTGTTGATTCTAACGGAAACGTCAATTCAAGTGCAGAAGAAGTAAGCAGAACACGATTTGCAATACGGCCTGCAATATGGGTTAATCTCAATTAGTAAAATACAAATTGTCGCAATACTCATTGTCCCGGCGATAATTTTGTTAATACTGTGGGCAATTGGAAAAGCCGTGTCACTTTAAAGCACATATGTAATGCAAAATGATGAAAACCGCTATATATAGTGGTAATCTATAAAAATCAATATAAGTTTTGTATAAAAATTCATATAAAGATTTGTACAAAACACCACCTTGATAAAAAATGTACCCTAGAGGATAATAGGTCTATGGGAGAAAATTGTAAGGGAGACTTGTTATGACAGAAGAGGTACGTTTTGAAGCAGAGGCTAAGCATATGGAGGCTACACTTTACGGACTTGTAGGTGCTAAGGAACCGGGCTTCGAGGACTTTATCAGAAATGGACTTGAGCGTGCAATGGCAATGATTAATATGGAATCAAAGTCAGAATAAATGGATTAAGATCTGAAAAAGTGATATGATAACAAGACCATGAGGTAAATTCATGGTCTTGTTTTTGTGTGTTTGCGCTATAGGCGCTTTTAGGATAATTTAGCTATGTTAGATATAAAAATTTTTCATCCTATTACAATGGATGATAAAGAATGGATAGAAAAAATTACTAAAAATGAATATTTAGAGATTTGTGACCAGACATTCGGAATGAGCTTTGCGGGAAGATATACATATAATATACAGGTTGCAAACGTTTCAGGATGTGTTGTTTACAAATATGATGAAGGAGAACTGCATTCGTTTTCTTATCCCATTGGTAAGAATTCAAAAGAAGCACTTATAGATATTGTTGAATATATAAAATACAGTTCTGATGACATTCAAATTTCACCAATGTCATTTACGGATAAGCAGGAATTTGAGTCATTATCAATAGACGGGTTTATGATTGAGACGTATTACGACTATTTTGATTATGTATATCTCACTGAAAACCTTAAGAATTTAGCCGGTAAAAAGTATGCGGCTAAGAGAAATCATATCAACAGATTTGTTGAGAATACAAGCTGGAGCGTAGAAGAATTATCAAAGGAAAATGCATATGAGTGCATACAGCTTGAGAAACACTGGAGACAGACAAAAGAGGATATGATAGAGTTTTCTGATGATGATATGAAAAGAGAACTTATCAATGAGGAAATCGAAATAAGACGTTCTCTTGAAAATCTCAACGAACTTGGATTTTTCGGCATTATTATTAGAAGAGAGGACATTATTACTGCATTTTCAATATGTGAAGAGCAGAATAAGGATACAGCAATCGTTCATTACGAAAAGGCAGATACAAATATTCAGGGCGCATATCAGATTGTTAACAGAGAAACTGCAGCGTTAATTGACAGGCTTGGATATAAATACATTAACAGGGAAGACGACCTTGGGATAAGCGGACTTAGAAAAGCAAAGCTGTCATATTACCCTTACTATATGGGTAGAAAATACGGTGCATTTCTATCAGAGTTTTCATTTGCAACATTAAATGATATCAGTAATCTTAAATTACTGTGGAAGCAGGCATTTGATGATGAAGATGATTATATTAATGAGTATTTTGAATGCTTAACAGTAACTAATGCGATAAATGAAAAATGGCTTCACGAAGCGGTAATTATTCATAAATCAGGTGATGCATTGCAGGCGATGGGTTCATTTTTTGATGCTGTTACAGCTCGGAACGAAAAGGTTAAATATGTATACGGACTTGCAACAGATATTGATTACAGAAAAAAAGGACTGTGTAAGAGAATGCTTCTCTTTGCAAAGGATTATTTTAATTGTCCGCTTGTATTAAAGCCTCAGGATGAAAAGGTTGCATCAATGTATGGAAAAATGGGATTTGTAAGGCTACATGGCAGTGAACAGTTTAATATAACCGATGAAATAGTTAAAGCCTCCAATATTATTGATAAGGAAGATTATACAAAAGAATTAATGATACTGTATTAGCTAACTAAAAACCGGACGTATAAAAGCGTCCGGTTTTTAATAGGAATAAATTAATTAATAATGTGAATGTCTCCAATTATCGGAAGAGGAGTCATTTTCTTCTGAGCGGCTGAAACAACTGCCATAACCCAGAAGATAAATAATATTACTGAGATTATCCAGCCTACTACAGGAATGGCTGATGTAAGAAAACCGATATTCAGAAGCAATGCCTGATTCAAATGGAAATTCACAAAATCATTATTTTCCTCTCTATTCATAATAAGTGCAATAAAGAATCCTATCCATGTGATATATCCAACAATCGCAAGAGAATCATTACCCTGAAAAGATGTTGAGTTATTATCAGAATAATTGCTTCTGTTGTCTGAGTAGCCCGTTCTTCCCGATTCTTCTGAAAGCTTTGCTCCACAGCTTGGGCAGAACTTAGAATCGTTTTTTAATTCATTTCCACAATACTGACAAAACATAGTAAATCCTCCATAACCTAGATTATAAAGTATATATTCGGATTTTGAAAGTAAATTCACATAAGATACATATTTATTTTTATTTATTGTATAATAAGGGTCGGGTTTTATTGGAGGTTCGATAGTGTCAAATGATTTATGAAAAAATGGTGCTATAAAATATGCTCTTCGAACTCGCCCACCCAGTTAAGTTTGTTGGTGATTTCGAGGATTTTGGCCCCACCCACGAGTTCTCAGAGCATGGTTGTACATTGAAAACTGCAAATATTTAAGATTGTTAAGGAGTTCCGCCACCCTTGACAGCATAAAAAGAACTGCTGTCAGGTAATTACCGACGGCGAAGAACTCAAGAATAGATAGATTTTCTCCGTCGCTGACAACAGTGTAGCAGTTCTTTTTATTTAGCTATCAAGGGCAAGCCGCTTCGCGGTGGCTGGTATTAAACCTCTGGCTCTGAATCTAAGAATAGATAGTGGCTTCGCCGTTTTGAATATTTAAGATTGTCTGTTGTCCGAGAGCAATGAGCATTTGCCATTTACCTGGCATGTTGTCTATATACTTTAAGTCTTCAATCTCATTGAGAACTCTGTAGTGGTTATGCTCGTGAGGACGTAAGAAGTTATAGTAGGTAACCCAGAGAGCCAGGTCATAGTTGGCACCGTCAATGTTATCGAAACCATTGGTTGGTCTGTAGGAAGCTTTGTAAGTGCGGTTGAGCCTCTCAATCATCTGCTTATAAGGTCTGAACTGTGTAGATACAGCATCGTCGTTGGTAAGTCCAATAACCTGAGTGATTTCAAACTTAAAATCATCACCGAATTCACGAAGAAACTGTTGTGCAGCAAGAACATAAGCACTGTATCCATCTGCAATGAAACGGAAGTTTTCAGGAAGCTTTTTAAGCTTATTGAATGCCATTCTCATAGCAAGTATACAGGCACCAACATCTCTCTCTGACGATATACGATAACCGATGATGGAGCGTTTGACGGCATCCATTATGAACCAGATATAGCCTCTGATACCACGAACTTTGATATAGGTTTCATCAGCAGTAAATACCCTGCCGGAACCATAATCATAGTTGTCAGTAAAGGGCTTGATACAGATAGCTGCAGTCTTGCAGTAGTTAGCAACAGTCTGGTGAGAAATATCAATACCATGAACAGCTTTGAGAGCCTCTTTGGTCTTACGAAGTGATAGACCAAGATTGATTTTATAGGTAAGACATAAGCCCATAACGTTCTTGTCAAATTTGGAGAATTTAAGAGATGAAGCATTCTTCGGAAGGGTATTAAGATCCATCTTAAAGAAATCTATAGCGAATTCGCGATAGATGTAATGGAGCTTATATTTATTCTTTCCATAGTCTTCATCAAGGTCAGCTTTATCGACTTTCTTAAGGTTTTTAAGATAGTAAGGGCATTTAGGATTAACACATTTGTGAACAATGAAATTTTTCCTGTCTTTCTTATGAACAAGAGAATGGTCACAGTGAGGACATCTAAGGACATATATCTTTGAGAAGCGTCCTTCAGAAGCTACAGAGAATAAAGACTGGCAAACCTTGCATAAGAGCTGGCTTTGCTTCTTACCATCATTCCACATGAGATAGTGGTAAGGTGCATTGCACTGAGGGCAGGTACAGCTGGCAGGAACATTGCATTCGCCATGACGGAATACAGGCTTGATGGTCTTGCAATAGCGCATCTGGTAGTAGGAAATAAGATCAGTCCAGTTCCATTCCTGCTTGAAAGAGATGATCTTTGGGAGTTCATCAATCTTAAACTTTTGATACTTTGGAGAATGGGAATCGTCGAAAGCCCACTGCTTTAAAGGAATATATTTGCAGATAAAGTTTATTAGCCAGCAGTTTTGTTTATAAAGTTGATGGCACAATTGAATAAGATAAAGTATAATATCCACGAGCATTGCTCCTTTGTTAAATTTGATGTTTGGTCGCGGATAATTATAACAAAAATAGGAGGTCAATGCTCTTTTTATTTGTAGACCTCCAGGAAACATTGAAAATAAAGGCTTTTTATGCCTTTAGATAATAAAAAAGTAGTGTTTTATTTGACACTACCGGAGGTTCATTGGAGGTTACATCATGAAAGTTATTGGTTTAAGCTACATTACGTTATTAATTTATCCAATACTTGCAGTGATTTTGCTATTTGGATTTAAGAGGGCGAAAAAGGGAGAATTTAACGAAGAGTGGAATTCTTTTTCAGAAACAAAGGCTATTCAGGGATTGATGGCACTTTGCATTGTGTGTCATCATACTGCACAGCAGACATGCGTTAACTGGCTTCCTTCCGGTAATATAGTTAATGGACTGAATGTATTTTCAGATACCGGTTTTTTATTTGTAGGTGTATTCTTTTTCTGGTCAGGCTACGGACTATTTAAGAGCTTTAAAAGCAAGCAGAAATATTTAAGCGGATTTATTTCAAAAAGGGTAGTACCTGTATTAGTTCCTTATGTTATTGTATGCTTTCTTTTTACGCTTGAAAGAATATTTGTATTTAAGGAAAAGATGCCGTTATGGTTTAAAATTACAAACTTTACCGGAATAACGATAGGATATTATTTTGGCTGGTATATCCAGGCAATAGTTGTGTTCTATCTTGTTTTTTATTTTGCATTTAAATATTCACGCTATGATTTTGATGCGATATTGTATGTTTTTGCATGCGTCTTATTATGGGTAGTGGCAGGATTGATTATTGATCACAACGACTATTTTATGAGAGGTCAGTGGTGGTACAATTCAACAATGCTTTTCCCATTTGGCGTATTATTTGCCAAAAATGAAAGTAAAATAATTGAGTTTCTTAAGAAACGATTTAAAATACTCGTTCCATCATCAATCATTTTATTCTTTTTATCGTTTTTCTTTTCAAGATTTATGGAATCTATCGGTGGATATTATGGAGAAATGATGGGATTTCCATTTTCTAAAAAGATTTTATACAGAGTCCTTACATTAACACCGCAGCTTTTAGCCGCCGTAATGTTTACTCTGTTTTTGATTCTTATTTGTATGAAAGCAGAATTTCATAATAAAGTACTTGATTTTTTAGGCTCACATACATTAGAAATATATCTGACACATGCGTTCTTCCTGGAATATTTAGCAATATCTTATAACTATAAAAGAGACAGCATATTCTACGCAAGGCCATGGTTACTATTACTTGTAACAATAATACTAACAATACCGGCGGCTGTTTTACTAAAGAAAGCATGCAATTTACTTTGTAAAAAGCCTGTGAGGTAGGCGGAGGAAATTATGAGAAATTTGACTGAGGGGAAACCGATTAAATTAATTTTATTATTTACGGTTCCGATTCTCATTGGACAGATTTTCCAGCTTTTATATAACCTTGTAGATACAAGAATTGTAGGGCAGATACTTGGAAAAGAGGCACTTGCTGCTGTTGCATCAACTACAAGTTTATCAGATCTTTTGATTACTCTTATTTACGGGGTTACGAACGGTTTTGCAATAATTACTGCATCATTCTTTGGTGCTAAGGATGAAAAGAATTTAGAAAAGTCAATTGCCGGTACATTTTCGCTTGGAATACTTATAAGTGTTATTTTATCGGTATTCTGCCTTATATTCCTTGATCCTCTTCTTAAGATAATAAAGGTTGATGAGAGTTTATATGTGGCAGCGAAATCATACATCGGAATCATTCTTGCAGGACTTGTTGTCACCGCACTTTATAATATATTTGCGTGCACACTAAGAGCAATCGGTGATTCTGTTACGCCTCTCATCTTTCTTATAATATCGGCATTTTTAAATATAGTGCTCGATTATTCATTTATTAAGTTTTTAAAAATGGGTGTTGCCGGTGCGGCGTATGCTACCGTTATTTCGCAGGTTGTATCGGTAATTCTCTGTTTTATTTATATAAGAAAGAAATATAAACATCTGATTCCTTGTAAGGAAGATTTTAAATACGACAAAAACATTATTCCAAAGCAGCTTATGGCAGGTACTTCAATGGGATTTATGAATTCCTTCGTAAGTATCGGAACCGTATGTCTGCAGACGCAGATCAACACGTTTGGTTCTCAGATTATTGTGTCACATACTGCGTCAAGGAAAATGTTCTCTCTTATGACAATGCCGTTCTTTGTTCTTGCCACTACTCTTGCAAGCTATAGTGCACAGAATATGGGAGCAGGGAAATATAAAAGAATTAAAGAAGGATTAAGAGATACTATAGGAATATGTGCAGTATGGACTGTAGTCTGCATATTTGTATGCAGATTCTTTACGAAAGCAATCATATATCAGATAGTAGGAATGAATGATGAAGTAGTGCTTGAAACATCATCCAGATATATGCAGTTTCACAGCTATTTCTTTTTAGTAGTTTCGGTTGTATGTGTTTTCAGAAATGCAATGCAGGGGTTTGGGGACAGTATTACACCTATTTTTTCAAGCTTTCTTGAGCTTTTTGTTAAAGTAATTGTCGCATTTTTGCTTGTCCCTCACATCGGATACGACGGAGTTATACTATGCGAGCCGACAGCCTGGTGTATTATGGTAATTCCATTAATTGTCAATATGTTAAAGAGTCCGGCATTTAAAATGGACAAGACATAAGCGGATTATTGATAGTTTAGAAGAAATATATTAAAATGATTTACTAGAGTGAAATTGCCAAAGGGCAATAAATTATATAAAAAGGAGAAATACTATGAATCTTTCACCACTTCAGAAAGCAAGATATGAGTATAGCCCAAAGTTACCGGGTATGCTCAGAAACGGTATCGCAGAAATCTGCGTTAAGGAAGGTAATGAAACACAGAGTGTTGCAGATCAGGACAAGATCAAGGCTTTATTCCCTAACACTTACGGTAAGAAGGAAATTACATTCGAAAAGGGTGCCAATACTTCAGCTGCTAAGAAGCAGGTAGTAGGTGTAATTCTTTCAGGGGGACAGGCTCCTGGCGGACATAACGTTATTACAGGTCTTTATGATGCTCTTAAGGCTACAGACAAGAACAATGAGCTTCTTGGATTTAAGGGCGGTCCGGACGGACTTCTTAATAATGACTATGTAACATTTGATGATGCATTCATCGATGCATACAGAAACACAGGCGGATTCGATATTATCGGTTCAGGACGTACTAAGCTTGAGACTAAAGAGCAGTTTGCATTAGTTGCAGAAAATGCTAAGAAGTCAGGACTTACTGCAATTGTTATTATTGGTGGCGATGATTCAAATACAAATGCTGCTACTCTTGCTGAGTACATGGCAGCTAACAATACAGGAATCCAGGTTATCGGATGTCCTAAGACAATTGACGGTGACTTAAAGAACGAAGATATCGAGGCTTCATTCGGATTTGATACAGCTACAAAGACATATTCAGAGCTTATCGGTAACATCGAGAGAGATGCTAACTCAGCTAAGAAGTACTGGCATTTCATTAAGGTTATGGGACGTTCTGCTTCACATGTTGCACTCGAGTGTGCACTTGAAACACAGCCTAACATCTGTCTTATCGGTGAAGAAGTAGCAGCCAAGAAGATGTCACTTGCTGAAATCACAAACTATATCGCTGACTCAGTTGAGAAGCGTGGAAATAATGGCGAGAACTTCGGTGTTGCAATCATTCCTGAAGGTATCGTAGAATTTGTTCCTGAGTTCTCAAAGCTTATTGCAGAAATCAATGAACTCCTTGCAGGAGAAGCTACAGCTAAGTTCAATGCTCTTCCTGACTGGAATGCCAAGTATGAGTTTATCAAGGCAGGTCTTACAGAAGAATCATTTAAGGTATTTGATATTCTTCCACAGGGTATTCAGCAGCAGCTCTTCCTTGAGAGAGACCCACATGGTAATGTTCAGGTATCACTTATCGAGTCAGAGAAGTTATTCTCAGAAATGGTTAAGACAGAGCTTGCTAAGAGAAAAGCAGCAGGAACATACAAAGGAAAGTTCGGTGCACAGCATCACTTCTTCGGTTATGAAGGAAGATGTGCATTCCCTTCTAACTTCGATGCAGATTACTGCTACTCACTTGGTTACAATGCATTCATGCTTATTCAGTATGGTTACACAGGATACTTATCAAAGGTTTCTAACATTTCTAAGCCGGCAGATGAGTGGGTTGCAGGTGGTATGCCAATTACTAAGATGATGAACATGGAAAGAAGAAATGGTGAAGATAAGCCAGTTATCAGAAAGGCTCTTGTTGAGCTTGATGGCAAGCCATTTAAGTACTTTGAGTCAAAGAGAGAAGAGTGGGCAGAGAAAACTTGCTTCACATATCCGGGTGCTATTCAGTACTACGGACCAGCTGAAGTTTGTGATCTTACAACAAGAACACTTGCTCTTGAAAAAGGCTGATAATAATTATTTCCCGGTCGGTTTCCGACCGGGATTTTT
>SAMEA3663028__coassemble_393_pt1 | contig 17755 bp, 19 predicted proteins | sample SAMEA3663028__metabat2_high_PE_020 | metagenome-assembled genome bin SAMEA3663028 (sample SAMEA3663028) | pig gut metagenome | biome: pig gut; feature: pig-associated habitat; material: faeces | place: France | collected 2012
TTTATGGACAGGCAATACCGTCAGTAATAGGGCAAAAGTCGGTGGCTTTAACAATGTACAGTTAAATTCATTTTTGCTGATAATAAATATGGTGAGTTTGATGTGGAGATGCAGAATAACGCTGATGCTAGGGTACTTCTAAGAATATATATGATGGAGAGAATTTTAGAACGTGTTGCAAATTCTAGGTATGCTGATGATTTTATTATAAAAGGAGGAAATGCATCTAATATAGCGGGAAATCAAGGCAATTGACAATTTTCGACATGTTGGTATAATAAAAGAGAACAAAGGCACTACCGATAGACGGTTGGCCCTAAAATAGTAAACGAAAATAATCGTCTAGTTCTTTTCGCAGGGACCTAGGCGATTATTTTTTATGTGCAATCTTGTAAACAAGATGGATGATAGCAACAATGAGTAGCCCCAATTGGAACAAATCTGCATATGAAACCATAGCATCACCCTCCTTCTAAAAAGTCAGAGGGTACGTGCCCTCTGCTAGAGAGAGCCAACCGCCTACCGTTATGATAGTACCTTTGCTCTTACATTTTATCAGTGCAGTAGGTGGAATGCAATTGATTTTGTACTATAAAAACCACTATATTTTCTACGGGCTTTTTAGCAGGGGATGAGAGAATAGAAACATAATACTGTTATATTCCGGACACTTTCCATAAGTCCTTGCCTTTTTGGAAAAGATATAGGTTATTAAGTTTCTTTTCATATAATTCTTTAAGCTTTGGTATTCGTATTCTGCGTTCAACAAGATCCATAGTATATATATCAAAATCTGCTACAGCTTTTTCAATGTCAACCAAATCCCTGTTCTGAACGTATGATAAAAGCTTAACTTCTCGCTCAATAAACGAGTGTGTCTTAATATCATTTATTCGTACAGAATTGAGCTGTTCAAAAGGCACATTATAGAACATAGAATTTCCGGAGTCATAAATTGGCGCAAATCCCAGTATTTTCAGGGTATCAGGATCACGCATTATGGAAATATTATTCATATGCCTATCAGTATTAGATAAAAGATAATCAGTCATTATCTGGTAGTCCATAAATGCTGTAAAGTCATCTTCGCTTATCCCAAGATTAGTACATACTTTTTTTAGAGGATAATAGTAGCTCTCATTTTGTTTTATTTTTATTGTCTGAAGCAATTCCCAAGCACTAATACATTCAATATTTTCATTACAGAAATCATATGATAAACAACCTAAGCCTTCTAAATCGCCTTCGACTGTTATTTTGGTAAGAGTATATTCTGTATAATTTCCGTATTCTTGTCTTTCATGAAGTTTTGTTGCAAAGATTTCGTTTATGCTCTGCTGATATGATTGGCCATAGTTGCCTTTTATCATATAACGTCTGCCATCATCTGCTATACACCATTTTTTTTGTAGTTCACCTTGTGAAGCAGCGCAGCTGAATCGGGTATTATTTCGTATATCGATAACCTGGTCTTTATTTATTGTGATTTCACCAAATGTATCAATAAAGTCGTTAGTAAATAGGTTGACATCACTCCAACTAAGGTCCTCATTTCTTGGCTTTATCCAATAACAGTCAGACAGACTTAGTGCTAAATTATCTACGAGAGCACTGTTTGTCGATGAATATCCGAGTCTTTGCAGGGCTGTCTTTGCACCATGCCTGGTTTTGGGGATAGCCCTATCCTTCCACCAGTCATGAAACTTCATTTCATTCATCTGACCACCAAGTGGTATATGGTCTTTCGCGACTTCATTTATTCGGTAATTACCCAATCTGCCATCATCAGATATTTCCATGAGTGCTACTGCGATATCTTTATGCATTAAATAGTATTCTTTTGCTATCTTTCCTGCCATGAAAATTAACTCCAAATAATATCTTCTTTTTTATCAAAAATAATATCCTGATTAAATTTATTCTGTATTTCATAAAATGATTCAAACAAATCTTTTACATAAAGAGGCAGGTTTTGACTTTTTACCCCATCAAGTTGCTCTTTTATGATAATGTTATTGCCATATACATCTGATAATACGGATGAAATAGGATCGTAATAAAAAATGGAGCCATCTTTACATTCGATTTTCTGAAGGTTTTCATTGTCCCCTTTTATTTGCTTTGCAAGCATACTAACAATATATGGCGCAGGTGTTGTATCACCTTGCTCCCATTTTCTCAGTGTGCTGACAGGTATACCGTATTTTTTTGCAAAGCCGTTCTGTGATAAATTTGTTCGGTCTCTTAATTCTTTTATAATAATACTCATTGACAAATACCCAATCTGGTTATAGTTACAAATATTATACCCAATCTGGTTACAGTTGTAAATATAATATTTAATAATCCAAAAAGCCTGTAGAATGAGTTATTCTACGGGCTTGTTAGCAGGGGATGAGAGAATCGAATAAATACCCTATATCGTTAGAATGGCGTATTACCAAGGGATTGCGACTATTTCCTGATGTTATCACACGTTATCACATATTAATGGAAAGGAAAATACCACGCGCGATGTATATACAAGGTTGTTCTTGCTTGAATAACCTTTTTTTAATACGATGAAAATGTCGAAATAATACGTTGGGGTATGATAAAATAGGTGTAAATTAGGGATTTATAATCATATTTTTATTTTTTTGTGTGAAAAATCCTTTTGGTATCGCAGTTATATGGAATAGAAAGTGTTATACATTGAACTTAGCCTTAGAATGACAATATAAATTAAAACTATAAAAATAAGATAATTGTAAATTAGCAGAGGATTATTATGACGGAAGCAGAACAGAGACAACACGCAACCGATTTCTCAAATTATTGGAGAAATAAAGGAGACGAAAAGAGCGACAGCCAAAGATTCTGGATAGACTTTTTTCAGGATGTATTAGGAATCGAGGATGTTGTTAAAAAAATACAGTTTGAGAAGAGGGTAAATGTTGACGGACAAACTAAGTTTATAGATGTCTATATTCCTGAAACACGTACGCTTATTGAACAGAAAAGCTTTGATAAAGCTCTAGATAAACAGTATCAACAGTCTGGTGGTTGGATGGCTACACCATTCCAGCAAGGCAGACGATATTCACAATTTTTACCTGTAGACGAAGCTGCAAGGTTCATAATTGCGTGTAATTTCCAAACTTTTGAAATACACGATATGAATAAGCCTAATGAAGAGCCTATCATTGTTCAGCTTGATGAAGTAAGACATAAACTATCGTTATTTGACTTTATGTTTAATAAAGAAGTTAAAAAAGTGTCTTACGAGATGGAAGTTTCTGTTAAGGCAGGTGAAATCGTTGGAATCTTATACGATAAGCTTATTAAACAGTATAAGAATCCTGAGGATGAAAATACCCTAAAGAGCCTTAACGCTCTTTGTGTACGACTTGTATTTTGTCTTTATGCAGAAGATGCAGGCATTTTGGGTACAAAAGACCTGTTCTATGAATATCTGAAGGATATCCCTTCTAATAATATTCGTTCAGCTCTAAAAGAACTCTTTAAGGTTTTAGATACTAAAATCGAAGAGAGAGACCCTTATTTAGCTGACGAAAATCCTAAATTAGCAGCTTTTCCGTATGTAAATGGCGGTTTATTTGCTGATGAAAATATTGAAATTCCACCTTTTACAGATGAATTAAAAGATTTACTTCTTGAAAAAGCAAGTGAGGGATTTGACTGGGGCGATATTTCGCCTACAATTTTTGGTGCTGTATTTGAGTCTACTCTTAATCCAGAAACAAGACGTTCAGGAGGAATGCACTACACATCAATAGAGAACATTCATAAGGTCATTGATCCTCTATTTCTTAATGATTTAGAAAATGAATTTGAAGAAATAAAGTCTATATCCGTTGAAAGAACAAAGAATAACAAATTAAGAGCTTTTCAACAGAAATTAGCTTCTTTGAAGTTTTTAGATCCAGCTTGTGGTTCCGGTAATTTTCTTACAGAGACATATATATCTATACGTAGATTAGAAAATAGAGTCATAAGTGAACTTCATAAGGGTCAAATGGTATTTGGTGATGTAATCAATCCTATTCAGGTATCAATAGGGCAGTTTTATGGTATAGAGATAAATGATTTTGCTGTTACTGTAGCAAAAACCGCTCTTTGGATTGCGGAGTCTCAGATGATGAAAGAAACTGAAGACATCGTTATGATGTCTTTAGACTTCTTACCTCTTAAATCATACGCAAATATAATAGAAGGAAATTCTGTGACAATAAATTGGGAAGATGTAATACCAAAGTCTGAGCTTTCATATATAATGGGAAATCCGCCTTTTATAGGTGCTTCTATGATGAATGATATACAAAAAAAAGAAGCAGTATCGGTATATGGAAATAAAAAACTCTCCAATAGTATAGATTACGTAGGTGTTTGGTATTATAAGGCTGCTGAAATAATGAAGGGAACATCCATAAAAACAGCTTTAGTTTCTACTAATAGTATTACCCAAGGAGAGCAGGTAGAACCTTTGTGGGCTGATTTAATGGAGAATGGATTAATTATTAATTTCGCCTATAGGACATTTATATGGGATAGTGAAGCTTCTGTAAAAGCGCACGTTCATTGTGTAATTATTGGATTTTCGTATATTGATAACAAAGATAAGACAATATTTATAAATAATAATTGCAGAATAGTTAATCATATTAATCCATACTTGATATCTGCTCCTGACGTAATGATAACGAGTAGATCGAAACCTTTATCTGATGTTCCAAAATTGACTAAAGGTAATCAGGCGACAGATGATGGTAATTTTATATTCAGTGAAGAAGAACGAGCTGAGCTTATTGAAAAAGACCCGAATGCAGAAAAATATATTAAAAGATATGTTGGTGCAAGAGATTATCTTAATAATGATGAAGTGCGTTATTGTATGTGGCTTAAAGGCATTTCACCTTCAGAATATAAAAACAATAAGATTGTAATGCAACGATTACAAAATATAAAAGAATTTAGAGAGAAAAGTTCAGCTGCTCCGACAAGAAAATCTGCTGAAAAGCCTTATTTATTCTTTTCTACACCTCAAACTGATGAAACTTATATGATTATACCAAGAGTTTCGTCTGAGAGAAGAAGATATATTCCAATTGGATTTATGACTCCTGATGTAATAGCAAGTGATGCGTGTTCTATTATATGTGGAGCAGAAATATATCATTTTGGAGTATTAACATCTAATGTACATATGGCGTGGATGAGAACGGTTGCAGGAAGATTAAAAAGCGATTACAGATATTCTGGCGGTGTTGTATATAATAATTTCCCTTGGCCAGAGCCTACAGATGAACAAAAGACAGTTATAGAACAAACGGCTCAAGCTATATTGGATGCAAGAGCATTATATCCAGAAAGTAGTTTGGCTGATTTGTATGATGAATTAACAATGCCGGTTGAACTACGTAAAGCACATCAGGCTAATGATAGAGCTGTAATGAAGGCATACGGATTCCCTATAAAAGATTTTACAGAGGAAGACTGTGTGGCTGAGTTAATGAAGATGTATCAGAAATTGGTGGAGAAACAATGAAAGTACAAGACAAAAGAGCTGTAGAAGGTATGGCTAGATGTGGAAAATGCAGGTACAATCATCAGTTGGTGGGATGATATAAAGAACATATTCAATAAAAATAATTAAACTGAGAGGAAATGTAGTAAATGGAATTTACACTTGAAGAATTAAAAAGATTATATGAGTTTGCTAATTGGGGTGTTCAGAAAAAAGGTGTAACTAATAAGGATTTTCGTTCTGCAACTGAAAAACTTAGAATATTGCTGGAAGAGGACATTATAGAAACTGATAAAAGTGCCACAAGCAACGTGAAAGCAAAGGTTAATAAATCAAAAATAATAAAAGTGGGTTCTGTAGTTACTATACGAGATGTTAAAAATAACGAATCCCTTACACTAAAGATAATTGAACAGTCGAAGAAAACTCATTATTTAGGATATAAATTTAATCGACGTGGTGTATATGTCCAGCTTTCACAACAGGTACTTGAAGAAGGGGGAGATGGCGTAAGCACAGTGAGCACACAGTCTTTAATGGGTAAGGCACTGTTAGGGCATATAGTAGGAGATATCATTACATACAAAAACAACGACGGTGGCGAAGAACAATACAAAATTCTTAATATAGAGAATGAATAAGAAGATGCTGCGGGGAAGGGAAAATGTTAAGAGAAAGCAAAGGTGTTTATATAGAAGCGAACTGTAGTAACTGCGGGCTTAATGCAGGCTCTTTCTGCATGGGGTATGGCAGAAGAAAAGATGGTTCAGATACTTATGGAGAAGATATTACTAAGATGTCTAAAGAATTCCCAAATGGTTGCGATGATTGGGAAGTCAGCTTTGATAATATCGAGCATTGGATGTCAGACGGGAATAAGCAAGTCAGATATGATATCGCCGTAAAATTATATTCTTTTCTTATTGAATACGCTAAGGAGCGAAAAATAGATTCTGTTGATGATTTAAAAGAGGCTATTCAGGGAGATACTTCATTACACAAATATGAGAAAGAGACATATATCGCTCGATTAGATAATATAAGTGATAACGTTAAGGTTATTTTTTCTAATAGAGGAATAGATTCTTATGAGGAATTAAAGAAAATAGAGGATGAAGTTTAGAAATACAGGATATTGATTACTGATTCTAGAATAAAACATAGAGGTCGATAAATGGCAAAAAAGTACATCATTAAAACAAGTGGAAGAAGTATAGAGCTTTCAAAACCAAATAGTACAAGTTTAGTTTATAAGTTTGCGTATAGAGATGTAGAAACAAAGAAAAACTGTGGGATGATACAGAATAAGTTCATTGTATATATCCTTACAGGTAGAGATGATAACGGTAGAGATATAATCTATGTTGGGAAATCAAAGAATGGTATAGATTACAGACCAACAGCTCATAAGGATAAATTCTCAAATTGGTCAACGTGCTATGTATTAACACAATTTATTGAGCGTTCTTTCTTCAATGATGGTACTATTCAGTATTTAGAAGATCAAATATGTAGTAGAGTTAATGAGATTGGCAAGTATGTAAACACTACTATTTCAACAACATCAGGAACCGCGAATAAAGAAGATGAAGAGGACTGTGAAGAATATCTCATTGAAGCATACCAGATGCTTAATATCTTGGGTCTCGATCTTATAACAAATTCTGAAGAAGACCTGGCGAATAATGATATTTCTGACAATATAACTGATGTTGAAGCAAGAAGTAGAATTCCAAATGGTGTATATACTTTTGCAAGAAAAGTTAAAAGGTTAAATGATAAGCTTCTTCAAGGGAGTATGGAAGTATCTAATGGTCGGTTTATACTAAAAGCTGGAAGTGATATATCGCCAAATGTGGGGATTGGTCTTGTTCAAGGCTTAGAAGAACTAAGAGATTCAATTAGTATCGAAGACGGTGTTTTAAAAGAAGATGTTGTCTTAAATTTTGTCTTAAATTCGCCATCTGCTTGTGGAGAACTTATTTTAGGCTCTGCGTGCAATGGCTGGCTATATTGGAAGAATACTGAAGGTAAACCAATAGATATATATAGAAAGTAAATTAGTGACTTTGATATGACATACGAAAATCCAAAAATTGATCTTATATGCCAACATTGTAAGGATGGTAGTATTATTCCTCTGAGATTCCGCGTGGATGATGAAGATGGAGTACAACAGGAATTTACTATTAAAGGCTATAAGGATAAATCTGAATGTGGATTAGTAATATTTGATTGCAATGTTATTATACATAATACATCGAAGGTTGTAAGAATATTTACATCTCCAAGTGCAAATGATGGGATATGGTATTTAAAAACAAAAGGATAAAAGTATGGGATTATACGATCGAGATTGGTTCTGGGAAGATGCTGACAGGCGATATAACGATAGCCCTAAGCCAAAGAAAAAGAGCAAACCGCACCAGCAAAGTAATACATCGAAAAATGAGCCTCAGAAGATTCATTTTTCAGAAAAAGATTATGACATTAAGCAGATGGTGTGCAAACATTGCTTGAAAATAACAAATGTGGCATTCCCTAAAAGGAAGAGCAAAATTGATTTAGGTAGAAGCTACATTTGTCCAAATTGTAATAAAGTTAATTATATAGATAGGTGGAAAGAAATTGTATTTTTGATGTCTATTTCAATAGGTTTCTTTTTATTACTTACATTTGGTGCGTGGCTGTATGGTTTTATTCTATCGATGTAGACAGAAAGAATTAAATTATGAATGGATAAGTTACAGAAAATGTTTGTGTAGATGTACTTATGATAGATACTACTTTTGATTTTACTACAGATTCATATAAATACTGGGAAGGTTTTTGGGAGCGAAAAAATGGTCTTGGAGAAGGTGGCTCCGATCCTGATTCGTCCAGTTGTACACTACAAGAATATCACAGGATTCTTTGGAGTAAAGAACTGCCTAATGGAGAAAAGATGGATCTGCGTGCGGGTTCTGGTTCAAATTACTTAACCTGGGATAATTTTCGATTTGGAAGTGATTCGATAATTACAAGCTTTAGATACTTGAGTTATTCATATATGATAGAGCAAGTGAAAAATCGAGTGGGCGATTATAAAGCGTTTTATGAAGATTTTATTCATAGAAGCTATACAATAGGTGGAATGATTATTTTTCCAAAGCATCGGAACAGTATGAATCAAGTCAGAGGAACTACAAAGGCTATAGCTGACAGATGGGATTTAACATTAGAGTGTATCCGAAGATACTTTGAAGGGACAGATAGTCCTCTTACTGATGTAATCACTTCTGACGCAGGATTTTATGACTTGTTTGTGGATTTTAAGGGTTATGTCGATTTTTTCTTTTTGCAGGATTGTGTAAGTGAAGACTATGCAGAAGTAAATATATGGGAAGGCGATAGCTCATTTATAAGGAATGGTTTGCCAGATACAATAGATGGTTATATGTCTTACATTGATAATGAAATGCGATTTCTACAAAATAGAAATAACAGAATTAAAGAATTCTGCGAAGTATATAATATTTAGAATATCTAGTGAATATAGGCAGGATTGCGTTAAATAAAGGCTAAGATATGGAAGAAACACAAGATTGTTTAGTTATATTCTGGGATGGAAACAAAGCTTTTTATGAAAAGGTCTATGATACCAAGCCTGAAGAAGCTCCCGAAAAGGCAATAAAATCGCTTCTTATGGTAAAGGACTTTGATCCAGATTATGTAAGTATCTTAGAAGTAAAACAGGTGATAAAGGTTTAAAAGAATTGTTTCTGGAATGAGATTTATAATATAATAAAAATACTTGAATAAAAGCGTTAGTTATTAATATAAAGGAAGGTTAATTTATGGGTTCTGCATATCATTTATTTAAATTGGGGTCAATTATCGCGAAGAACATTAGACAAGATATTCAAGAACAGGAAGCATATAAACTTAAGGTAGAACAAGTTAAAGCATCATTAGAAATAGCAAGTATGTACCCTTTATATGAGGTTTATACAGACACTAAAAGTGTTACTGAACTACCTGACTTTAGAACAAGTTATACATTTGAAGAGAGAGATGAAATATGGAAAAAACTCCGTAACATAGAAAAAGTATTAGATGAGGAATATGCGGGAAGACAACAATTCCAAGGAAAAGTTATTGGACTCAAGAACTATCTAATGAGTAGTAATGCTTCCTTTCTAAATTGGAAATGCCCAAATTGCCAGGGTTATAACGATGGAGATAGATATTTTTACCGTTGCTATAAATGCAAGAAACCCTCGCAATACTCAATTTTAACAAATGATATAGATAAGGTCACACAATGGGCGTTTAATAACCTATGTAAATAGGGATAAATAAAGAGGATTGTTGGGGTAGAATAATGAGCAAACTAGAATTAATCAATATGGATGAGTTATATAAATTAATTACGCAACTTGTAAGTTATGCGGAAAATGATGAGCTTATCGGGTACTAAGTAAAATAATGCCAATCCATTTGAAATAAGAAAAACCACTATTTCTGAGTTTATAAATGAAAATGAAACGGTCTTTGTTAGTGCAAATTCAGCGGATACAGTAGAGGCGAGAGCAAGAGAAATAATGAGTTCGGGAATAAAATTTAAGGATGCTTGTCATGTGGCTAGTGCTATATTGGCAGGTGCAGATTATTTTATTTCTACAGATTATAGATTGTTAAAATATGCAACAGATGATATAAAAATAATGAATCCATTGGATTTTATTCGTGAAATGGAGGAATAGCTATGGATACAATGATGACTACAAGTGAAATACTAAATACAGGCATGACTTGCTTAAAGGAAAAACTTGGTATAGTGGGTGCAGAACAATTTATTTCCGTAATTATTAGGGAACAGTTTGATTACACAAAGTGGCAAAGAGAACACTTTGATGCCAAGACCCCGGAACAAATAAGTCAAGAGGCAAGAGCTTATGCTGAAAAAAATCCACATAGTGGAAACGCAAAAATGGTATTATAAATAATAATAGTTAAAGCCCGTAGAATGTTAAATTCCGCGGGCTTTCATATTATAAATGAGTATGATTCAGCTTTTCCTTTCCGTTAATTCTGTTAATAAAAGCTTGGTCCCTTTTGAGTGATTTGAGGTCCCTTTCAAAAAATAAGCAACAAAAAAACCCGTAAATACGGGCTATTGTGCAGGGGATGAGAGAATCGAACTCCCACCAAAGGTTTTGGAGACCCCTATCATACCATTTGACCAATCCCCTGTTTCATTGAAAACACAATGATTATCGGTGACAAAAGTCACTATGTATTTATAGCACATGAAAAGGTTATAGTCAACAAAAATTATTGACTAAATGTATCTTCTGTGATAAGATATTCTGCGTTGTGAAGAGATTATTTTTATTAATTTCACACATGAATGTGTGCGTAGCTCAGCTGGATAGAGCGTTTGGCTACGGACCAAAAGGTCGGGGGTTCGAATCCTCTCGCACACGTTGAAACATAACAAGAACCAGGCGGAAGGCCCGGTTCTTTTGTTATATAAATATTAATCAAGCAGATACAGGGCGCCGTACTCATTTTCATACACTTCTGAATACATTGGCATGACGACGTCGTTTATATTTGGAAGGTATGAGGATAAGTCGCCGCCGATGACAATCCATTTTGGCGGGTCGGTTTTTAGACGCTTAATGATGTTTTGCTCGATTTGATTGTCAAGCGATACGAAGAACTGAAGGTTGATCGTATACGAATAACATGGAAGAATGTTATTACACTCAAACCACTGCATGTCCATATTTATTGAATAGACGCTGTCCTTGTCACATTCCGGAATAAGGCTTGCCATTTCGTTAGCCTTGTCTACGTATGTCTGGTAGTAAGTATTACCCCTGTCGAATAGTACTGTATTAATCTGATTAGAAGTATGTGAAGCAAAATAGCACAAAAATACAAGGAATGCAGCTACCGGAATATCGAGTCGCCATGATTTAAGAAGAGTGAGCGGATCGTACAATACAAACATCACAATCATGGTTAACATAAATATTGGATACGCTGTTGTAAAATAATAGATAAACGGATCTCCGAAATGTAGGGTTATCGCAGTGATAAATCCCATTGTAAAAATTGCAACTAATACGAATTCTCTGAATTCTCCACAAATTAACTGCTTGCCTGCAAATTTATTCTCAATTTCTACAGAAGCATCCACATTGTCTGAATTTTCAACCTGAATTATATGATTCTTTCCGCTAATCAGCTCTCTTAATTTAAGAATACCTCTCTTATAATCAACCTGACAAAGTGCAAATATCATTGCGAAGTAGCAGCCTGAAATTTTCAGTTCGTTGTGAATATCGTATTTATCTCCCTCAAGTGAACGCTTAAATGCAAATACAAACACTGCATAAAGCATATCTGTAAGAGTCTTATGACAGTAAAAGTATATAAATACAGGGGTTATCGCAACAAGCACTCCAAAGAATGCATATATAAGGTATGAAATAAGCTCGAAAATCCTTTTAGAACGGATAAAATATACAATTATCGCAATGACAAGCCCGATTATCGGTGCTCCAACCGTGACCTTGGCAAATAGAATAACACCAAAACAACCACCTGTTATCATAGCTGTAAGCGGACGAATCAGGGCATTTCCCTTGATATCCTTAACCGATAAATAGATAGCCAGAAGATTAAGTGGCAGCATAAATTCTTCAAGAGTATTCCCGCCCCAAAGCGTTGATGCATGAAAGAAAAGGAATAAAGATACAATAACGGCCGTCTTTTTACATGAAAGAAACAGCCTGCAGGTCTTAATCATAATAATAAGGGTTGCAAATAGCGCCAAAACTTGCATTACGAAAGCACCTGTTCTACCTTTAACAATCAGCTGACCTAACGCCTCTATAAAGAAAAAGTAAGGGCCCTTCAAATCAAAGAAATCCCTGTAAGGCACATAACCGTTTAATATCGCGCGTCCTGCCATTGTGAAAAACGAGGCATCGCATCCGTACCAGTTCTTATAAAATGGCGACGTCCAGAGCGAAAATACAAGCAGAAATAGAAACGACACTAAAAATACAGCCATATATTTTATGGCAGAATGGGCTGTTTTGTTGTTGAAAAGGTGTTCTTTAATCTGCAATTTCATATATAAGTTAATATTCGGTAATTATGTCAACAAATGCCGTAAATTCAATGGTTTGACGCATTCATCGGTGCCGTTTTTCTTGATAATACTACCTCTATAGATTATAATAAAAAGAGTGCGTAAAGACAACAAAGAGAGGTTATACATGTACGGACAGGAAGAGAATATCAGGGAACAGATAATTGAAGAATACAGAGACGATGTAGTTAAGCTTATTAAGTATCTGCCTTGGCTTTCTAAGAAATCGGGCAAGGATGTAAGCACAATGTACACGGGCGATGAAGAAAAGCCGCTAATTCCTATCCCGGTTTATGATTCGACACTGCTTGCATTTATTAAGGATGCTGAAAAAACAAAGTTTGTCGATAGAAACTATCCGTATGTATATTCACGAAATAACATCAAATCGCATGACGACGAATTAAGACTTATTAGAAACGCTAAAATCACTGACCTAAAGATTTTAAAGGGAATCTTAAGTAAATACATTCTCGGCGGCAGAACGAAGGCGGCTCTATGGTCAGAGGGGGTTGAGGCAGGGATTTACGTTGCACTGCTCGATAGTCTTAACAGGCTGTTTTTTTCCAATACTAAAGACGGATCAAAAATGCTTAAATATTAATATCGCTTAATGAAGCACTTAAGGAATTATAATTTGATTATTCAAAGAATCATAGTGACTGTTAGATGATATTTATATATGAAACCTACGAGGAGGAATTTACATGGATAATGAATTCGAAAGAACCATGAATGACGCTGCTAATGCAGCGAAAGAAGCCTTTTCAAAGCGAAACGGCAAAAAAAATAAAAAATCAGGCAAGCCGGGAAATGCACCTAAGAAGATTTTGACAGGTATTGCGGTAGCTGTTCTTATTTTTGTGGCAGCTCAGGTGATTTTAGGTTCATTTTACACAATCGCAGAAGAAGAGCAGGCTGTAGTGTGTACATTCGGACAGGCAAGTGCCGTAACTACACCGGGCCTTCATTTTAAAATTCCGTTTGTTCAGACTGTAGATAAGGTCAACACAACAATTCAGGGATTTGCAATCGGATATTCTAGCGATGAATACAGTGACGTAAATTATAACGGTTCAAGCGGAATTGCAGACGGAATGATGATTACTTCTGACTACAACTTCATCGAAGTTGACTTCTACCTTGAATACAGGGTTATCGACCCGGTTAAGGCTATGTATGCATCACAGGATCCAGAGCTTATTCTTGCAAATGTTGCCCAGAACTGCATCAGAACTACAATCGGTTCATATGGCGTTGATTCGGTTTTAACAACAGGCAAGAATGAAATTCAGTCTAACATAAAGCAGATGATTATTGATAAGATTGACAAGCTCGATATCGGCGTTCAGCTTGTTAACATCACTATTCAGGATGCGGAACCGCCAACGGATACTGTTATTGCGGCATTTAAGTCTGTAGAGACTGCTAAGCAGGGAAAAGAAACAGCATTAAACAATGCAAATAAATACAGAAACGAGCAGATTCCTAATGCTCAGGCTGAAGCAGACAGAATTATTCAGGATGCAGAGGCAGAAAAACAGGCAAGAATTAATGAGGCTAACGGACAGGTTGCAAGATTTAATTCAATGTATGATGAATACACAAAGTATCCGCTTATAACAAAGCAGAGAATGTTCTACGAGACAATGGAAGACGTTCTTCCCGGTCTTAAGATTGTTATTTCAGGTGGAGAAGGTGGCGATGTAGAGAAGATTCTACCACTTGACAGCTTCACTGCCGATGATGACACAACCGATAATACTGATAGCACAAAGGAGGAAGAATAAATGGCTGAGACAGAAAGATTTGACTCAAACGGCAATAAAATAGATAATTCCTCGGAAAAGAAAAAAGGAAATAAGCTTTGGATAGTTGTCGTAGCTTTATTTGTAATATATATTGCATTAAATTCATGTCTTATTGTATGTCATGAAGATGAATACAAGCTTATTCGTCAGTTTGGACGAGTAGACAGAACAATTACTGACGCCGGATTATATGTTAAGATTCCGTTTATCGAGTCAGTTGATACAGTACCGAAAAAGGTTCTTTTATATGACCTTCCTGTATCTGATGTAATCACTTCTGATAAGAAGACAATGATTGTAGACTGTTATGTATTATGGAGAGTTACAGACCCGCTTAAGTTTGCACAGACCCTTTCACACAGTATCGGAAATGCCGAAAATCGTATTGACCAGCTTGTGTACAATGCAATGAAAAATACAATTTCCAATATGACGCAGGACGAAGTCATAAGGTCAAGAGATGGCAAAATCGAGGTAACTGACGTTGCAACTGACACAGATGTTGAAAACAACGATATCGTACTGGATGAAGTGCATAAGACTGTTGCAATTAAGTCACTTACTGAGGAAATCATGGAAAAGCTCGGTACAGTTTATGAACAGTACGGAATTGAAATCATGACTGTTGAAGTTAAAAAGCTCGACCTTCCTGATGACAACAAGCAGGCAGTTTACACACGTATGATTTCAGAGCGCGAGAATATTGCCGCGCAGTATACTGCTGAGGGCGAATCACAGGCGCGTATCATAAGAAACACAACTGATAAGGAAGTTTCAATCATGCTTTCAGAGGCAAATGCCAAGGCTGAACAGATTAAGGCAGAAGGTGAAGCTGAATATATGAAAATACTTTCAGGCGCCTATAATGATGAATCTAAGAGTGATTTCTACAGTTTTGTCAGAAGTCTTGATGCGGCTAAGACAAGTATGAAGGGCAAGGGTCAGAAGACTCTTATTTTGCCGGCTGACTCACCTATAGCTGAAGTATTTGCAGGATATTGATTGGATTTTCGCGCTTAACCGCGCAGTTAATACTATATTTTTAAGGAGAAATTCAAATGATTTCAGAAAAGATGAAAGCACTTGTTGCGGGAAGTTCCGTAACAAGGGCGATGTTTGAAGAAGGAAACAGACTCGCAAAAATATACGGAAGAGAGAATGTTTACGATTTCAGCCTCGGAAATCCTAATGTTCCGGCACCTGAAAAGGTTAAAAACGCAATTATTGACATCGTAAATACAGTTGACCCAATCAAACTTCACGGATACATGTCAAATGCAGGTTATGAAGAAGTAAGAGAGAAGATCGCCGCTTCGATTAACAAAAGATTTGGTATGAACTACGGCGCAAATAACATTCTTATGACAGTAGGTGCGGCAGGCGGACTTAATGTAATACTTAAGGTTTTGCTTAATCCTTCAGATGAAGTTATTGTATTTGCTCCTTTCTTTGGCGAATATAAGAATTATGTATCAAATTACGACGGCAATTTAGTAGTTGTATCACCTGATACAGCTACTTTCCAACCAAAACTTGATGAGTTTGAAGCTAAAATAACAGCTAAGACTAAGGTTGTCATCGTAAATTCTCCTAATAACCCATCAGGTGTTATATATTCAGAGGATACACTTAAAAAGCTTTCTGAAATACTTGTTAAGAAGGAAAAGGAGTTTGGTACAAGCATTTATCTTGTTACTGATGAGCCATACAGAGAGCTTGCATACGGTAATGTTACAGTTCCATATGTGCCTAAGTTCTATCATAATACTGTTGTTGGTTACTCATACTCTAAGTCACTTTCACTTCCGGGAGAGAGAATCGGATATCTTGTTATCCCTGCAGAGCTTGATGATTACGAAGATGTATGGGGTGGCGCATGTGTTGCCAACCGTATTTTAGGCTTTGTAAATGCACCATCATTGCAGCAGCTGTTCCTGGCTGAATGCCTTGATGAGAGCACCGATATCTCATATTATGAGAGAAACAGAAATACTCTTTACGACGGACTGACTAAAATAGGCTATGAGTGCCCAAGTCCTGAAGGAGCATTTTACTTATTCATGAAGACTCCGATTGATGATAAAGAGTTTTGTGAAAAAGCGAAAAAGTATAACATACTTGTAGTTCCGGGAAGTGCCTTTGCATGTCCGGGATATTGCAGAATTGCATACTGTGTTTCATATGAGACTATTTGCAATTCGCTCCCTAAATTTGAAGAATTATATAAGGAAATAAAAGGATAATGTCATATTTAGATAATATTAGAAAGGTTGTTCCATATACACCGGGTGAGCAACCACAGGTTGTAGGAGACTTAATAAAGCTTAATACTAATGAATTTCCATACCCACCGTCTCCTAAGGTAAAAAAGGCAATAGAGGAAATTCCGATTGATACGTTAAGACTTTATCCAAGCGTAAGCGTTGAGCCTATTGTTAAGGCACTTTCAAAGTATTATGGCTTTGACGAAGATGAAATATTTGTAGGCGTTGGCTCTGATGATGTATTGGCAAACTGTTTTTTAACATTTTTCTCGGGTGATAAGAAGGTACTGTTCCCGGATATAACATATTCATTTTATGATGTCTGGGCTGATTTATACAAAATACCTTACGAGAGAATTCCTCTTAACGATGAATTTAAGATAATAAAAGAGGATTATTACAGGGAAAATGGCGGAATCGTGATTGCAAATCCTAATGCACCGACAGGAATTGCACTTCCACTTCGCGATATTGAAGATATTGTAAGTCACAATAAAGACTCAGTCGTTATTATTGATGAAGCATATGTTGACTTCGGCGGTGAATCCGCAATGGAGCTTACAAGAAAGTATGAAAACCTTATTGTAGTGCAGACGTTTTCCAAATCAAGAGCTTCTGCAGGTGTCAGGGTAGGATATGCAATAGGTAATAAGACTTTAATAAAATACTTAAATGACGTTAAATATTCTATCAATTCATATACAATGAACCAGATGGCTTTAGTTGCGGGAGTTGCTGCAATTGAGGATGATGAATATTTCAAGGATACAGTAACACGTGTTATAAATACGAGAAAATGGGCATCTGAGGAATTTGTTAAATTAGGATTTAACGTTTATGAGTCTAGTACGAACTTCTTATTTGTCAGCCATAAAGATAAATCCGCCAAGGAAATATTTGAATATTTAAAGACAAAAAACATATATGTAAGATTCTTTAATAAGGAAAGAATAAATAACTGTCTTCGTGTTACTGTCGGAACTAATGAGCAGATGGAGAAGCT
>SAMEA3663028__coassemble_428_pt1 | contig 16703 bp, 13 predicted proteins | sample SAMEA3663028__metabat2_high_PE_020 | metagenome-assembled genome bin SAMEA3663028 (sample SAMEA3663028) | pig gut metagenome | biome: pig gut; feature: pig-associated habitat; material: faeces | place: France | collected 2012
GTCAAAAACAGACACCGCTTCTTTATTTAATATAATAAATTGTTATTTTAAAAATAATTCAAACTACAAATTAAGCATTTCAAGTGTTTCATACTGCCTGTCAATATCTATCATCATAGGCTCAAGTGATTCCCACTCACTGTATTTAAGCTCGGTATTTATCCTGTCGCAAAGCTCCTCTAATGCTGTTAATGATAAAACACTTGCCGCCTTTGAAATACCCTTAAGATTATAAATGAACAACGTCCTATTGCCATCTAAATATAGCTTCTTTTGAACTTCAAGCTGATGAATAAGCCCCTTTATTCTAAGCTCACGCACCTTTTCTGATGAAAGCCCCTCATTATTGCTTAAGTCGCCCATACTGTGCATATTTTTAACTACTATCTGTTCGTTATTAGTAGCACTGGCATATCCGACCTCAACTTCCGTTGAGAAAATAGCACCGAATTTATCAAGATTATGCTTAACATTTAACAGCATTTCCTTTGGTTCTTTCGGATATTTACAGTAAATATCAAAAACCTGTGTATTCCTTGGCTCTTTAAGTCTTTCTTTGTCATATTCCGTAATTTCAAAAATTTCAGTTAAAAGTCTTCCTACGAACTTATCTTTATATGTCTGTCTCATAACGAATGCTCTCGTATTTTCAAAAAGAACCCTTCCGTCATCATCGCAGACAAATGCAGGCTTCGGATGAGCCGATGACAAAATATGATCATAATCCGCTTCATTATATTCAATGCTTCGCTTGTAAAAAATTAAATTACGAAGCTTGAAATAGCATATTATCATTCCTATATACATTGAAGGAATGAAAGAGTCTAACAGAACATATCCTATAGTTTCAATCGTTAATGATATTGCAAGAATTGCCACGATTTGTGTACAGTTTTTTGAGATATATCTTTCTCTTTTCGTATTACAGGAATAATAATACATGTATGTATATGCACCCATGAAGAAAATGACGCATGTATAGAAAAATGTATTAAATATTACACTGTAAATACTAAGTACAAATGTATCTCCGAAATACGACTTTTTAATTTGCACCCTGTCATATAACACTCTAAACGCCAAAACGAAAACGCCCAAATACAGTAACCTTGAGGAAATCGTATAGCTAAGCTTCTTTTTCGTAATCATTCTGTCTGTAATTGAAGCACAAAGCTCTGCCGCAAACACAAACGTACAAATTTTAGAAAACTCTGCAATAAGCAGAAACGCCTTGTCCAAAACATCAATATCGGATATTCCTATTGCGACAAGGTTTACTGACCAGAGCACAAAGAAAACACATAAAAGCAAATATGTATGCTTTATGTCGGCTCTTTCCTCTTTAATAGCTGTTCTTGCATCAAGCATTCTGTTAATAAATAACAGAGAAAAGATAAATATTAATGAATAATATACAAGTGATGTCTCTACCATTTATTTCCTTAGTTCTTAAAGCTATGAATAGGTGCCGGTATTCTTCCTTTTCTGTTGACAAAATCATCACATGAAAACTTATTTACAGGCATTATCGGCGCATATCCAAAAAGTCCTCCAAATTCAACCTGGTCACCGACATCTTTGCCTACAGCAGGAATGATACGTACTGCGGTAGTCTTCTGATTAACCATTCCGATTGCCATTTCATCGGCAATAATACCTGAAATTGTTGTTGCCTTTGTATCTCCGGGAATTGCAATCATATCAAGTCCTACAGAACATACACATGTCATTGCTTCAAGCTTTTCTATAGTCAATGCACCTGCTTTCACGGCATCTATCATCCCCTGGTCCTCAGATACCGGAATAAATGCACCGCTAAGTCCTCCGACATACGATGAGGCCATTACTCCGCCTTTTTTAACCTGGTCATTCAAAAGTGCCAACGCAGCAGTTGTTCCGGGAGCCCCTGCGTATTCAAGCCCGATTTCGCAAAGTATATCTGCAACCGAATCGCCGACAGCCGGTGTAGGTGCCAATGACAAATCGACAATACCAAACGGGATTTTAAGTAATTTTGACGCTTCACCGGCAACAAGCTGACCTACTCTTGTAACCTTAAATGCCGTCTTTTTAATTGTCTCACAAAGAGTCTCAAAGTCTGCTCCCCTGACCTTTTCAAGAGCGGTCTTAACAACACCCGGGCCTGATACTCCTACATTGATAATAGCATCTGTTTCTGTAACGCCATGGAATGCTCCTGCCATAAACGGGTTATCATCAGGTGCATTGCAGAATACAACAAGCTTCATACAGTCCATAGAATCATTGTCTTTTGAAATTTCCGCTGTGTCTTTAATAATCTGTCCCATGAGGCGGACAGCATCCATATTGATTCCTGTCTTAGTGCTTCCTAAATTAACTGAGCTGCATACTCTGTCAGTTGTATGAAGAGCCTCAGGAATTGACCTTATTAGCATTTCGTCTGCCTTAGTCATTCCCTTTGAAACAAGTGCCGAATAGCCTCCGATTAAGTTTACACCTACTGCCTTAGCAGCATCATCCATTGTTTTTGCAAGCTTCACATAGTCTTTTGATGTCTTGCACGCCGAGCCACCAACAAGTGCCATCGGAGTTACCGAAATTCTTTTATTCACAATAGGAATTCCAAATTCCTGTTCAATTTCCTTTCCAACAGGAACTAAGTCCTTTGCCGTTGCTACAATCTTTTTATATACTTTACTACAACAGTTATCTATATCGTCATCAATGCAGTCAAGAAGTGAAATACCAAGAGTAATTGTTCTTACATCAAGATTTTCCTTCTCAATCATCGCATTTGTTTCCAGTACTTCTTTTTGGTTTATCATTTCTTTGTCCCCTAAATTTATTTTTATTTTCGATAAACGTTAAATACGATGCATTTTTTCAAATATTTCTTCTCGCTGACATTTAATGATTACACCGATTTCCTCTCCGATCTGTGTAAGTTCATTTGAAATATCACCAAAAGGCTTTGCAGACTCATTCATGTCAACAATCATCATCATATTAAAAAATCCGTCAACTATAGTCTGTGAAATATCAAGAATGTTAATTCTGTTATTTGCAAGATAAGTGCAGACCTTTGCAATGATACCTACTGTATCCTTTCCGACTACCGTAATTACTGTTTTTTTCATAATATTTCCTTTCCTATACCGCAATGAGTTTCGATCTGTCAGTTCTTGATGCAACTAAAAGTTCAAAATCTTCGGGTTTATATTTACATTCATTCATTAATATTTCAAGCCTTACAGTCTCATATGCAAGTTCTGCTAAGTTGTTTTCCTCGCTTAAATGGCCAAGCATTATTGTACTTAAATCATCATGCAGAATCTCACATAAAAGTCTTCCGGAATTTTCATTCGAAAGATGTCCCTTATCAGATAGAATTCTTCTCTTAAGCTGATACGGATATCTTCCAACCTGAAGCATATTAACATCATGATTTGCCTCAAGTAAAATTGCATTTACTCCTCTAAAGCTATCAATAATATAGTCATTATATGTGCCAAGATCCGTACATATTCCTACCGAACGTAAATCATTTGAAATTCTGTATGCACAAGGCTCATTTGCATCATGTGAAATTTTTACCGGATTAACATTAAGCTCATCAATGGTGAAGCTTTGATCGACACATATTACATTAAATAAATCAGTATCAATTTCTCCCATCCCTTTAGAAGAGAGGATTCCCGCTATTGTCCCCTTCGTTGCGTAAATCGGTATTCCGTATCGTCTTGATAGAACTCCAAGCCCCTGTATATGGTCTGCATGCTCATGAGTAATTAATATTCCCGAAAGCTCTTCTGCCTTTATGCCGATTGAATTTAATCCTGCTTCGATTCTTTTCCCTGAAATACCACAATCCACCAGAATATGCGTATTGTCAGTTCCGACATAAATACAGTTACCGCTGCTTCCGCTTGTAATACTGACTAAGTTCATTTTGCTCCCCTTATTCCCCTGTTTTATTTCTCCCAATATATTTCAAGCTTATCAAGCGGGTTTAATGTCTGTGCAAATAAAGCACTCTGCCCGTTAACCTTCGTTGCAACACTTCTTCCTTCCGGCTTTGATAAATTGAAATCAATATAGTCAAAAACGTCAACGAGAATGTATTCGTCTTTCCCTTTAAGATGAATCTCTTCGCCGTTTACAAATACAGTCATGTACTTTTCAGTTTCATTGCCTGTAGCGTTTTCTTCATTTTCATTGCTTGTAGAGTTTTCTTCATTTTCAATGCTTATGGAATTATCTTCGGTTTCAGTTGTTTTTGTAAGATATTTTGAAAACTCTATTTCTTCATTCTCAAAATCAGTATCAGTAACATCTGATAAGTTTAGCTTCTCAAGAGTCCATATTACGTTAAAGTTCTCATATACAAGTGTATCCAAGGAAGAAATCTTATTATTGACGTAAATATTATATTCAGGATTAATTGTAACATCCATAAATTCGGCTATCTGCTTAACTGAGTAGTAGTTAAGCATCTTAATATCATCACCGTCTTTTATGCTGTAATATTCAGACTGAAGCTCGCCGTTAACCGAGGAAAACTGTGGTAATTCAATAGTTTTATCATTAACAATAACTGAAATCTTGCCGCCAAATTCCTTAAGATTTTTAATTTCAAGGCTTGCATCCTCACCCGGAGTAGACTCGCTTACTTTAATTTTGTCTCCTGCAACGATTGGGCTGTTAAGAGAAACAATTTCATCATTAAGCTTTATTACGGCAGGTTCTCCAAGCTTCCCCCTTACCATGTATGGCTTACCGTTCAATGTATAATGAAGTTCCTTTCCTCTTCTTGGGAAAAGTCCCTCATTAGGGAATTCCGCCTGCATTGCAGCATCTGCTACGGTTAAGTGTCCGTTATCATAAAGCTTGATTCTCTTTCCGTTAAAATTAACGAAAATGAAATTGTTCTTCTGGTCATAAAAGTTAAGACATATTCCAACCGGAGTTACATACATTGAATCGATTACAGGATTTTCTATCTGGTAATCAATGTCTTTAAGTACTTCTTTTCCGCGAAGTGCTACACGCTCTGAGATTATTCCGAGCTTTTCTGCGATTTTTTCCGTAAATGTCGGAATCTTTCCGCCACCGCCGACAACAAACACAGCGCTGACAGACTTATCTGCATTTAACTCTTTTATTTTCTCCGCAATATCAGTAGTCATGTCCTCGATGACATTTTCTACTATTTTAAGAACTTCCTGTGGCTCAATTGAATGGGAAATACCCATAATATCTTCATAACGGATAGTCTCATTTTCAATTACCTTTGTCTTGACTCTTTCTGCCATATTAAAGTCAAGAAGCAAAGCCTGTGCAATTGCTTCAGTCAGTTCATCTCCTGCCTTTGGAATCATGCCGTATGCAATAATTGAACCATCCTTTGTAATTGAAATATCGGAGGTTCCTGCTCCCACATCAACAAGCGCAATATTAAGCATTCTGTACATCTGAGGTACTGCAGCCTGCATTGCGGCTATAGGCTCTAAAGTAAGATTTGCAACTGTCAAATCAGCAATTTCAACTGCCTTATAAAGTCCGTCAACTACATCATCAGGTAAAAACGTGGCAATTAAGTCTACTGAGAGCTTTCTCGCCTTATGCTTATCAGGTGCCGACATCGGCATTCCGTTTACATAATATTTGACAACCGTATATCCGACGCAATAAAACTTAACGTCTGAATCATTATTTGAATGGAATTCATCGTATGCTTTTTCAATGCCAAGCATATCAAGCGTATATATTTGCTCCGCATCTACAACAATGTCTTCTTCATATTCGATTTCAGCAGATGTAGTAACAGTTTTAAGTACACGTCCGGCTGCAGCTATGCATACTTCATTCAGCTGTCTGTTGATCTTTCTTTCTATCTCATCCTTAACGTCTGCAATTGTACGTCCGACTCTGTCAATATCATGAATCTGTCCGTCAAGCATTGATCTTGTATCATGCTGACGTGATTCTTGTGCTATAACATGGAATGTCTCGTCTGTTCTGTATCCGACTGTACCGACAACGCTTCTGGTGCCGATATCAAGTCCAAATACCAGATTTCCAGGATTTTTCTTATTTGTCGCCATTTTTAACCCCGTTTAATAATTTAATGCTTTTAGTATTTCTTCTTTAGTCTTTGATAAGTCTCCGTCATTATTAATTACGCATTCGCAGTTTTTAAGAAATTCTTCTTCCGATAGCTGCTTGTCCATAATTGATTCTATCTTCTGTAAAGTATATCCTCTGTTAGCCATAAGTCGCTTTGTTCTTGTGGCAACAGAAGCATAAATGTACCAGAATTCATCACAAATCTGTCTATATCCGTCTTCGATTAATAGTGCCGCCTCTATAAACAGGTATTTTATCTTTCCTTCTCTCTTCTTTTGTTCAATAGTTTCAGTAATATATCTCTTAACCTGAGGGTGCAAAATTTGCTCCACCTGCTTCATTTTTGCATCATCCTCAAATACAATCATCGACATCAGACTTCTGTCGATTTCACCATCAGACCCAAGAATCTGCTCTCCAAGAAGGTCAACGATTTTCTGAAAGCATGGCTGCCCCTTAAGTTTTAATCTGTTGGCAACATCATCCGCTCTAATAATTTCACATTCAACACATTCGCTTAAGATTGAAAGAACGGCCGATTTGCCGGCTCCGACTCCTCCTGTAATTCCAATTACGTACATATACTCCCTCCACAATATAATATTAATAATTGGCAGTGAAAATATTACTTTGCCTCATACCATGAATCTCCGGAATGTATATCAATTTCCATATTAACCGAAAGTTCACATGCATTTTCCATTTCATCTTTAAGTATCTCATAAATCTTATCGACTTCTGATTTATGAGTTTCGATAAGAAGTTCATCGTGTACCTGAATGATCAGCTTTGACTTAAGTCCTTCCTTTTTAAGGCGCCTATAAACATTAATCATCGCAATTTTCATAATGTCTGCGGCAGTCCCCTGAATAGGTGCGTTCATGGCAACTCTCTCGCCAAACTGACGCTGCATAAAGTTAGAACTCTTAAGTTCGGGTATCGGACGTCTTCTACCAAAAAGTGTCGTAATATAGCCGTTTTCCTTGGCGGTGTTAACTAAGTTATCAAGGTATGCTTTAACGCCCGGGAACTTAACAAAATATGCGTTTATAAAGTCTCCCGCTTCTTTTCTTGAAATTGAAAGACCTTGGGATAATCCAAACGAACTGATTCCGTAAATAATACCGAAATTAACAGCCTTTGCATTTCTTCTCTGTTCATCTGTTACTTCATCAAACGGTATCTGGAATACTTCCGAAGCTGTTATCCTATGAATGTCCTTTGCGTTTTTGTATGCATCGATAAGCTTCTCATCTGATGACATATGTGCCATTATTCTAAGCTCAATCTGGGAATAATCGGCGTCAACAAATACATAGTCTTTAGCCGGAACAAAACATTTCCTGATTAATCTCCCCTGTTCAGTCCTTATCGGGATATTCTGTAAATTAGGTTCTGAGCTTGAAATTCTTCCTGTAGCGGTCACTGTCTGATTGAATTTGCAGTGAATTCTTGAGTCAGGCTGAATATATTGATACATACTGTCTACATATGTAGATTTAAGCTTTGTAAGTGCTCTGTATTCTAAAATCTTTCCTACAAACGGATAGTCAGGAGCAAGCTTTTCAAGTACATCAGCTGCCGTCGAATAACCGGTCTTTGTTTTCTTTGCACCCGGTATTCCCATTTTTTCAAAAAGAACCTCTCCAAGCTGTTTCGGTGAATTTATGTTAAAATCAGCCCCGGCCAACTCTTTAATCTCCTTTTCAAGAGATGTAATTTCTTTTGCAAGTGACTCACCGTATTTAGAAAGGTCATCCTTAAGTAAAATGATTCCGTCCTTCTCCATTGAGGCAAGAACAAAACAAAGAGGCATTTCTATGTCTGTAAAAAGCTTAAACATTTCCTGTTCAATAAGCTTTTGTTTTAACTCTTCGAATTTATCAAACGGCTCTTCAATGCTATATGATGACATATTCGGATTCAAAAGATATGCCGCGATTAACGTGTCAAAAAAGTATCCGCTTAAACTAACATCTAAAAGCTCTTCTTTATTTAAAATTCTTAATTGCTTTTTTAAGTCATATGTGACAGCATATTTTCCGTTGTCAGAATCTTTATCAACACTATTACAATACGAAATCAGAAAATCAGAAAAAGCGTTAAGCGCGTTATTAACACTGTTAATATCCGTTTCGTATTTATGAGTTTTTGTTACAATAATAAGTGTTTCTTTTTTTTCTGAGAAATCAAGTGTAAGCTGTCCTGTTGAATCTGAAGAAAGCCCGTCTGAATCAATGTCGATATCAAATGCAAAAGCATCTGATTCTCTGAGTGCACTAAGCACAGAATTAAATTCATCGGCTGTATTTATTACAACAGTTTCTCTGACTAAAGATTTTTCTTCTTCTTTAGGAATCATGGATTCATCATATTTTTCAAGGGCTTTCTTAATTTCAAGCTTTTTAAATATGCCATATGCTTCCTTAGTATAGATATTGCCAAGCTTTAATTCATCAAAGGTAACATCAATGTCTGCATTAACGTCAATCGTTGCAAGTGTCTTAGACAGAACTGCCATATCAAAGTTCTGTGAAAGTGTTTCCTTTATAGACTTCTTTGAAATTTCATCAATATGTTCCTTAAGCGTTTCGATATTGCCATACTGAATCAAAAGCTCTGTAGCTGTCTTCTCTCCGATTTTAGGTACTCCCGGAATGTTATCAGAAGAATCCCCCATAAGTGCTTTAAGCTCTATTATTCCAAGAGGCGGCACCTTGTATTCTTCCAATACATCCTTAGCATAATAATCATGAACCTCGGTCTTACCGAATTTAGTCTTAGGAATACGAACTTTTATTGTATCGGTTGCAACCTGAAGCAAATCTCTGTCGCCTGATACAACCGATACATTGATTGAATTCTTTTCGGCACGCTTTGCAAGTGTTCCAAGAATATCATCTGCTTCAAGACCTGCTTTTTCAATAATCTTAATTCCCATTGCTGATAAAAGCTCTTTAATCTTTGGCATCTGCTCTCTTAATTCATCAGGCATCGGCTTTCTTGTGCCTTTATATGCTTCATATATTTTATGTCTAAATGTTGGTGCCTTAAGATCGAATGCAACGGCTAAATAATCAGGTGTCTCTTCATCAAGAATTTTGTTCATGATGTTAAGAAACCCAACAATTGCACCGGTGTGCTGTCCATCGGTGTTAGTAAGATCAGGCATTCCGTAAAATGCTCTGTTCATTATGCTGTTTCCGTCAATAAGTACTAATCTTTGCATATTATGTCCGTTACAATACAATGCTTATAATAAATAAAATGTAAACAGTAGATACAGAACAGACATTACGAGCAATATCGCCGCAATGATGCTTATTGTTCTTCTGATAACTGTCAATACTTTGTGAATTTCAAGGCACTCTCTCATATTGGTAAGCTTATTTGTAAGCTCGCCATGAAGGTCAAAAGTCTCACCGTTTTCAAGACGCGACAAGGCTTCCTTTAACAGATAACTTGTCTCCATTTCTTCATAGCAGCTGTGGCAATGATCGATATGTCTTACAAAGTTAGCCAAAGGTTCGCCTGTTAAATCATCATTTATAAAATTCTTAATTAATTGTTCCGCTTCCTGACACTTCATTTCAATACCTAGAACATATTCTGAATACTGCCAAGTATTCCTCTTGAAATCTTCTTTCCTATTTCCCGTCCGATTGTATTTGTTGCTGAATTAACTGTCTTTGTGAGTATTTTTTCCGCTTCTTTTTTCATTGCGGCTTCTTTTTTTGCCTGCTCCTTTAAGGCTTTTTCCTGCTCTTTTAAGGCTTCATTAACAGCCTTCTGTTTCTCTGCTTCAAGCTGTTCATAAGTTAAAACTTTTACATTATTTACATTATTAGCAGTATTAGCCGGTGGTCTCTTAGCACCGCATTCCGTACAGAAGTTACCTTTATTACCCTTCTTACCACATACGCAGTCCCATGTATTATCTTCTCTTTCTGCATTTTCAGACGCATTATCCGACAAAGTATCATTCAATATTTCGTATGCTGATTCTCTGTCAACGGAAACTGCATATTTTGAATAAAGCGGACATGCAATCATATTGTTCTTAATTAAGTATTCTTCTGCCATATTCATTGATGACTGCGGCGGCAGAATTCTTGCATGCTCAACAATTTGAGGAATACCTTCTTCATCAAGAAAAGACACTAATGCCTGGCCTGTGCCAAGCTGTGTAATCACTTCAAACGTATCAAAAGAAGGATTGGCTCTGAACGACTGCGCTGCAGCCTTTACTGCTTTTAATTCAAGAGGAGTATATGCCCTTAATGCATGCTGGATTTTATTTCCAAGCTGTGCAAGAACATCTTCCGGAATGTCTGAGGGCTTTTGTGAAATAAAATAAACTCCTACACCCTTCGAACGGATAAGTCTTACAACCTGCTCAACCTTCTGAACCAAAGCCTTAGGCGCATCTTCAAAAAGCAAGTGTGCTTCATCAAAGAAAAATACCATCTTAGGCTTTTCAAGGTCGCCCTCTTCAGGAAGCTTTTCATATATTTCAGAAAGCATAAACAGTAAAAATGTCGAATAAAGAAGTGGTGAGCTAACAAGCTTCGCACACTCAAGAATATTGATAAAGCCTTTCCCGGACTCATTAGTTGCAAGCCAGTCATAAATATCAAGTTCAGGCTCACCAAAGAAAATATCTCCTCCGGCATCAGAAAGTCTTAAAAGTGCTCTTTGAATAGCGCCGACAGTCTGTGGAGAAACATTACCGTATGTGCTTCTTATTTCCTTTGCATTATCTGAGACATATGTAAGCATTGACTTTAAGTCTTTAAGGTCAATTAAAAGCCATCCTTTTTCGTCGGCAATTCTGAATGCTATGTTAAGTACTTCTCTCTGAACGTCTGTAAGTTCAAGTAATCTTGCAAGAAGCTCAGGTCCAAATGATGAAACACTTGCTCTTACATTCATTCCCTTTTCGCCATATACGTCGAAAAATCTTGTCGGAAAAGCCGTGCACTCAAAGCTGTCCTTTGGAACCAGACATTTATCGAGAAACTTAGAAATGCCTTCCTTGTCTCCCGGTACAACCATTCCCGAAACATCACCCTTAACGTCTGCCATAAATACAGCAGTACCCATATTGGAAAACGCTTCTGCCATCACCTTAATTGTAACTGTTTTACCGGTACCTGTTGCACCTGCAATAAGACCATGTCTTGAAGCCATTTTCGGATATAGATATAAAGGCTTTTCACCTGCCGTTGCAATCCATGCAAGATTTTCGTTTTTAAGATACATTGCGTTCTCCTTGAATTAGTAAATCAGATATCCTGCTCTAATAAACCTGTGAAGAATTCACGATAATTCGTATTGTGTGATGCCATTGCTTCAATAGCTGCCTTAGGATGCTGATTCATCATTCCGGTAAGCATATATGGAATATCAAATCCCCATACAACGCCTTCTTCCTTAAGCTTAACCATATGAGTCTCTAAAAATTTAAGAATCGGAATAAATGAATACTTAGGATTCTTAAGGAAGCCTAAGAGAAGCTCCATTGCACAGTTTCCGGCTCCTCTTCCCATTCCGTTCATAGTCGCATCAAGGTAACTTACACCATCCTTAAGCGCTTCAATCGTATTGGCAAAAGCAAGCTGCTGATTGTTATGAGCATGAATTCCGAGAGAAATACCGTACTTATCTGTAACTTCCTGATAAAATTCGGTAATTCTTCCGATTTGTTCCGGAACAAGCGAACCATAACTGTCAACAATATAAATTGCATCAAGTCCGGTCTTTGAAATCATCTCAAGAGCCAACTTTACATCCGATTCCTGAGCTTTTGAGATTGCCATAATGTTACATGTAACTTCATAGCCCTTGTTTTTGCAATAATCAATCATCTCAATTGCGCCCGGCATCTGATGAATGTATGTAGCAATTCTAATCATATCTATAGGGCTGTCTTTTTTATCAACTATATCGCGTTTGAAATCAGTACGACCAACATCAGCCATTACACAAAGCTTAAGGTCTGTTTTGTTATCTCCAACGATTGCCCTGATATCTTCATCTTTTGAAAACTTCCACTTGCCGAATTTAGACTCATCAAAAAGGTCCTTAGAAGCCTTATAACCAAATTCCATATAGTCAACGCCGGCCTTAACGTTTGTCTCATAAAGTTCCTTAACGAATTCATCCGTGAACATGAAATTGTTGACAAGTCCGCCATCTCTTAACGTTGCATCAAGAACTCTTACGTCCTCTCTTACTGATAAAATATTACCTTTCTGCGCCATTTTATTCTTCTCCTTAAATTAATCTATTCCGTTTCGTCTTCCTCATCACCAATTATCGATGAGCCCTTTAGCGGAAGCTCTAATGCAAGCACCTCTTTAATTTTAGAAGCTATCTGCTTTATACTTTCCGCTCTGTTTATATTTTCCCTGTTATTCTTATATGTTTGAATCGTCTCAAGGTAAATCTCTTCAAGTGATGAAGCGAAACACTCTCTTGAAAACTTATTCGCGCTCATTGCGATTTTTTCTCTGTCATAGTCCTTTGAATTAATAAGCTTAAGTATAGTGTTAAGTCCTGTCTTAAACTCTTCTTCATTTGTAAAAAGACACCCGTTAACGCCTTCATCAACAACGTCATCAAGACACGGATCCTTCCTGCAAAGTAGCGGCAGCCCTGACGAAAGAGCTTCAATATAAGTAAGCCCCTGCGTTTCTGATGTTGAAGCGCTTGTAAAAAAGTCACCTGCGCAGTAATACTTCCATACAACAGAAGGCTCAGCCATGCCTGCAAATGAAACTCTGTCCGTAACATTTAATTCTTTTGTAAGTTTTTTAAGGTTATCAAGCTCAGGTCCGTCTCCAACAACCAAAAGCTTTGTACCATCAGTATCATCTGATATATATTTTATTATTTCGTTAATATTTTTTTCTTTTGCAACACGTCCTAAAAAGAGAGCCAGCTTCTCATCATCATTAATACCGTATTCTTTTCTTAATGCGCTTCTCTCTTCTATGGAAAGCTTTTGTCTGAACTTTTCAAGTGCAATTCCGCTTGGTACTACAAATACAGGACATTTTGAATTGTATGAAAGAAGAAGCTCCTTAACCTTATCGGTAGGTGCAATAATTGCTTCACAGAATCTTGAGATAGTCTTGGAAAATTCAGCAACTGCCTTTGTTGCCACCTTTTTATGCAATACTCTTTCGCCGTTTTTATTAAATTTAAGCTTTTTAAACCCTATATAATGCGTATAGTCTTCATACACGGTGTGATATGTGTGAACAATCGGAATATCACACTCATGTGCTATATGGTGTGCCATTAAAAATGTAGAGAATTCACACTGTGAGTGAACAATATCAGGTCTCCATTCAATTACTTTATCGTATATTTTGTTCATAAGTCCTACGCGGACTCTTGCTTCAGGATATACGAAATCGGCAGGGAGTGATGCGACTTCCCAGCCATCATCTGTGATTCTTGTCTGATGATCGGACGATAAAGCCAAAAGCTTTACTTCATGTCCTCTTGCCCTTAGTCCATACATCAGGTTGTTGATTGATGTTACAACACCATTAATTGCATCAGTATTCCAGTCTGATGTGATAAGTATCTTCATAATTCCTATACTTCGTTTAATGCCTGTTCAATATCTCTAATTAAGTCTTCCTTATCTTCTATTCCACAGGACAATCTGATAAGTCCTGCTGTGATTCCGCATTCCTTAAGCTGCTCATCATTCATCTGTCTGTGTGTTGCAGTTGCAGGATTTAAGCAGCATGAACGAGCGTCGGCAACATGCGTTTCGATTGCCCAAAGCTTAAGGCTCTTCATAAACTTAAGTGCGGCTTCCCTTCCACCTTTAATCTCAAATGAAACAACTCCGCAGGCACCGTTTTTAAGATATTTCATAGCTCTGTCATAATACCTGTCACCTTCAAGCAAAGGATATGTTACGAAGTTGACTTTATCATGTCCCTGTAAAAACTTAGCAACTGCTAAAGCATTCTCACAGTGCCTTGGAACTCTCACATGAAGTGATTCAAGTCCTAAATTAAGTAAATATGCGTTCTGTGGAGACTGAATGCAGCCTAAATCTCTCATAAGCTGGGAGGTTGCCTTAGTAATGTAAGCTCCTTCATTACCAAACTTCTCAGCATAAACAATGCCGTGATATGTATCATCCTTAGTAGTAAGTCCGGGATATTTATCAGCATGTGCCATCCAGTCAAAGTTACCGGAATCAACTATACATCCACCGACTCCTGCACCATGTCCGTCCATATATTTTGTTGTTGAATGTGTAACTATGTCTGCGCCCCATTCAATAGGTCTTAAATTAACAGGTGTAGGGAATGTATTATCAACAATAAGCGGTACACCATGCTCATGAGCAACTTTGGCAAAGAGTTCTATATCAAGAACAGTAAGTGCAGGGTTTGCAATAGATTCGCCGAACATAGCACGTGTATTATCCTTAAATGCAGCGTTAAGCTCTTCTTCAGTTGCATCAGGTGATACAAATGTTGATTCTATGCCCATCTTCTTAAGTGTATGTGCAATTAAGTTGAATGATCCGCCATAAATTGATGAGCTTGCAACAATGTGGCTTCCAGCTTCACATATGTTAAAAAGTGCCATAAACGTTGCTGCCTGTCCCGAAGACGTAAGCATTGCCGCGCTGCCACCTTCAAGCTTTGCTATTTTAGCAGCGACATAATCGTTAGTCGGATTCTGAAGTCTTGTATAGAAATAGCCTTCTGCTTCAAGGTCGAAAAGCTTCGCCATATCTTCACTTGTGTCATATTTAAATGTTGTACTCTGAATTATCGGAATCTGTCTAGGTTCTCCATTACCCGGTCTGTATCCGGCCTGTACACACTTTGTGTTTATTGAATAATTGTCCATAACTATTAACCCCTTTGTTGTATAACATATTGAATTATGTAAACTTTCTCACTTTAAACTGATAAATTTTAACATTAAAATCATAAAGTCGCATAATCCCTTATATAATACTATAATTTGTGTACTTAAACAACTAATATAAGTTATCTTGTATTATTAAATTTATGAAAAATATAATAAAAATAAACCTCAGGAATATGTTTCCTAAGGTTTAAATTCACCAACAATCAATATCAGATTCAAAGCTTATCTCTCTTCCCTGAAATACGGAAGTCCAAGACTCTGTGGTGGTTGATTTTCCCTCTTACTTCTCATACTTGTAATTACAAGTACGATGAGTGTTACTACATAAGGAATCATCTTGTAAAGCTCCTGGTATTCCATATGCTCCATTCCGGTCGGAATATATAAATACAAAATGTACAGTCCACCAAAAAGGAATGATGCCAGTATACCGATATTAGGTCTCCATATTGTGAATATTACAAGTGCTATCGCAAGCCAGCCTCTGTCTCCAAACGCATCATTTGACCAAACGCCACAGGCATAATCCATTACATAATAAAGTCCGCCAAGACCTGCTATCATACAGCCTGCACATGTAGCGACATATTTGTATTTAATAACATTAATACCTGCTGCATCTGCAGTATTCGGATTTTCACCGACTGCACGTAAATGAAGTCCAAGTCTTGTTTTATTTAGGATATATGAACAAACAAATGCAATTATTATAGCAAGGTATGTCAAAAATCCGTAAGATAAAAATACTTTACCAAAACCTCCCAAATTTGATGCAAAAGGAAGCGATTTAGAAAAACAGGCACTCGTAGCGGAAAGTGCAATTGATGGCACATCTGCACCGGAAAGCTTAATTAATGAACCTCCGAAGAAGTTACCAAAGCCAACACCAAATGTAGTCATCGCAAGACCTGTTACGTTCTGGTTTGCACGAAGCGTAACAGTGAGGAAGCAAAACAGTAATCCCATTAACAGCGAACCAATAAGGCAACAAAGCATAGGAATAAGTACTGCAAGGAATGAATTTACATTTCCTCCTGTTGACTTTTCATAAAAGAATGAGCCGATAACACCTGAAATAGCGCCTACATACATGACACCCGGGATTCCCAGATTTAAGTTTCCGGATTTTTGTGTCATGATTTCTCCGGTACTTCCGTACAAAAGCGGAATACCCTGTACTACGGCTCTTGGAATAAATGCAGATAAAAATGACAACATTTTACTTTTCCTCCTTTCTTAACTTTGTGTGGGAATGATTCTTCTTAAGCTTATAAGTAATAAAGAACTCACACCCGATTATAAAGAAAAGAATTATTCCGGTAAGGATATCCGAAAACGACTGGTTCAACCCAAAATTCGTAGAAATCTCGCTCGCGCCTCTTCCCATAAATACTATGAGAAAGCTTGACAATATCATTGAGAGCGGATTAAATTTAGCCATCCATGAAACTAAAACTCCTGTAAAGCCCTGTCCACCCGCAATCGTAGTTGTAATCGTGTGATTAATGCCACCGACAAGTAAAAGTCCTGCAAGACCGCATACAGAACCTGATAAAATCATAGTTCTTATAATTACCTTTTCAACTTTTATACCGACATACTTTGCAGTTCTTTCCGACTCTCCAACTACAGAAACCTCATATCCATGTCTTGAATAATTAAGGTATACGTACATAAAA
>SAMEA3663028__coassemble_448_pt1 | contig 16210 bp, 14 predicted proteins | sample SAMEA3663028__metabat2_high_PE_020 | metagenome-assembled genome bin SAMEA3663028 (sample SAMEA3663028) | pig gut metagenome | biome: pig gut; feature: pig-associated habitat; material: faeces | place: France | collected 2012
GCAACGTTTTATGCGGTTACTTCTTTCCAGCTTTACAGATATAAAACATTCAAAGTAGTTCAGACTCCAAGCGGTAAAGTGCCGATATTTGACGCAATGCCGTATGATAAGTTTACTAAGATTTACATTAAGGTAGGACTTAACGAGCTTGGTTCGGTTACAGATGAACCATTTCTTGACGCATACACAAGTCTTATAAATGACTTAAGAGTTATGCAGCCAAGAGCGATAATATATATTCAGGCAATTTTACCTGTTACACAGGTTAAGTCACAGACGGACAGAGTTCATTGTAATGAAAATATAAAAAAGAGAAATGAAAATTTGAAGTCATTCGCTGAACTCATGAAATGCTATTATGTAGATGTCGGGCCGTATTTTGCAGATGAGACAGGTGCTCTTAAGGCAGAGACAACAGCAGACGGAATCCATATGTACAGTAAGTACATGCCGATGTGGATTGACGCTTTAAGAAAACAGGCAGTAAAGTGGCCACCGGCAGAATAAACTTGCTTATATTATGCAGTAAGAGAGGAGATTATTATGAAGAAATTATTGATGGCAGCACTTATCGGAACAATGGCATTTTCGATAACAGGATGCAAGGGAGAAGAGAAGGAAGTACACGATATTTCTATTAATGTTAACGAGGAAAGTGAAGAAGCAGAGGACAGCGCTGATGCTACTGCCGATGCCACTGAAAACAAGAGTGTTGACGCAAAGGCAATTGCTGATTCACTTTTATCGGAAATCAGCTATACAGATCAGTTATCAGCTGTTGATCTTGATACAGCGAAGATGTTTCTTAACTTTGCCGATGTAGAAATTAACGAGGCTTATATTTACGAAAGCTCAGGTGCTACTGCAGAAGAAATCGTAGTTCTTGTATGTAAGGATTCAGATTCAGCAGCAAAGGCTAAGAGTGCTTTTGAACAGAGAGTGAGTGAACAGACAGAGAACTTTACTGATTACGTTCCTGAAGAAGTTCCAAAGCTTAATGACGCAGTAATTATAACAAGCAGGGAATATGCGATTTTGTCGGTTTCAGGTGACTCTGCAAAGGCTAAAGACATTATTGAGGGTGCATTTAAGTAGGAAAACGCTATGAAAAAACATTTTGCAAAATTATTGTTCGCAGTTTTATCAATGGCATTTATAGTAAGCCTGTCAACTAACGATGTCAGTGCGGCAGGTAAGAAAAATGTCACTATTCTTATTGATCCGGGTCATGGAGGACCTGCAAGCGTTGCAACTAATTTAGGAGCCTGCTACGCCGGATTACAGGAGAAAAACCTTACGCTTGCTACAGCAGCCGCTCTTAAGGCAGAGCTTGAAAAGTACGGTAATGTTACGGTGTATCTTTCAAGAAATACAGATGTTGCCGTTGATTTAAAGCAGCGAATTAACCTCGCAAAGGCAGTAGGTGCAGATGCGGTCGTATCTGTTCATTTTAACGCATCAACAAACCACCTTATGTATGGAAGTGAAGTTTTTGTCCCATGCGGAGCACTTTATTCACAGGGCGCATCCCTTGGTAATTCGATTATGACACAGTGGAATTTGGCCGGAATGGTCAACAAGGGCGTTAAGACAAGAATCGGTAAGAGCGGAGATTATTATGGATTAATAAGACATGGTGCTTCAGCCGGAATTCCTACGATTATTCTTGAACATGGATATTTAGATAACTATCATGATTTAACAAAGCTTGATGATGCCCTTGACTGGCAGAAGCTTGCAGTGCTAGATGCTCAGGGAATAGCTAATTTCTATGGACTTAAGAAGGGTAAAAACCAGGCGTCTGTATCACCTAAGATTACTGTTAAGAATCCTACAGGTATTGTGGTTGATGATCTCACTCCGCCGGCACTTGCAATTACAATTGATTCATATAATGTTGCTACGGGTGAAGTGAATTACACGCTTACCGGTCTTGAGCCTGAGAGCAGGCTTTATTTATACGGGGTTTCTATAGCTGCAACTGTTGATGAAACAGGAAAGCCGGTTCCGGCAGTAAATGACCTTACATTATGGGGAAATGGTAATACGGTTAAAGGGAAAACAACAGTTCCGGCAGGTTACAGGGGACCGGTTTATGCATATGTATTTAATAACTTCAATTTATCGTCAAACATGGCGACAGCGTATGTAGGAATGTAGATATATTAATTCAGGAGTGGATTGCACATTTTTTCGGGGGTGAATTAATTATGAAGCTAACTTTTATTGGCGCGGCACATGAGGTTACGGGAAGCTGTCATTTTCTTAGTATTGCAGGCAAAAACGCAATCGTTGACTATGGCATGGAGCAGGGAGTGAATCTCTATGAGAATGCAGAACTTCCGGTTCCGGAGTCAGCTATTGACTACGTGTTTTTGACACATGCACATATTGATCATTCGGGAATGCTTCCAAAGTTATGTGCAAAGGGCTTCAGAGGTCAGATTTTTGCTACAAAGGGTACAGCGGATTTATGTTCCATAATGCTTAGAGACTCGGCTCACATCCAGATGCAGGAAGCTGAGTGGCGTAACAGAAAAGCGCAGAGATCTTCTAAGAGAGAAGAGTATGTTCCTACATACACTATGGAAGATGCAGAAACCGCAATCAAGTTGTTAGTTCCATGTCCTTATGATTCACTTATTGAAGTGGCAGAAGGTATTAAAATAAGATTTACAGATGTCGGACATCTTCTCGGTTCATCGGCTATTGAAGTTTTTGTAACGGAAGGAGACATTTCTAAGAAGATTGTATTTTCAGGAGACTTAGGTAATGTCAATCAGCCGCTTATTAAAGACCCGGCAACAATAGATGAAGCTGATTATGTAGTAATAGAATCTACATACGGCGACAGATTCCATGAGAAGTCAAGACTTGACTATGTATCGGAGCTTGCAACGATTTTGCAGGAGACTTTCGATAAGGGCGGAAATGTTATTATTCCGTCATTTGCAGTCGGACGTACTCAGGAAATGCTTTATTTCATAAGGCAGATTAAGGCAGAGGGTCTTGTTAAGGGACACGATAATTTCCCTGTATATGTTGACTCACCGCTTGCTGTTGAAGCGACCGGAGTGTTCAATAAAAACGTTTCGGAATGCTTTGATGAAGAAGCACTCTCACTTGTTAACAAGGGAATTAACCCAATTTCTTTCAGAGGACTCAATCTTTCAATTACATCAGATGAGTCAAAAGCAATAAATTTTGATTCTGAGCCAAAGGTAATCATTTCGGCAGCCGGAATGTGCGATGCGGGACGTATAAGACATCACTTAAAGCACAATCTGTGGAGAGAAGAATGTACGATATTATTCGTTGGTTACCAGTCAGTAGGAACACCCGGAAGAGCACTTATTGACGGTGCTGAAGAAATCAAGCTTTTCGGTGAAGCCGTTGAAGTAAGAGCGAAGATTTTGCAGCTTAAGGGTGTTTCGGGACACGCTGACAAGGAAGGACTTATGAACTGGATGAAGGGCTTTAAAAATCGCCCTCAGCATGTGTTCGTAGTTCATGGTGATGACGATGTTACCGACAAATTTGCCGATGTAATAGAAGAAGAATTCGGACTTTTGGCATATGCACCGTATTCGGGTACAATATTCAATCTTGCAACCAATGAATTTGAGTATGAGGCTGAAGGAGTCAGAGTTACAAAGAAGGAAAAGAAGAGGACAGTATCTGCAGTATTCGAGAGACTTCTTGCTGCAGGACAGAGACTTCTTCTCGTTATTCAGCATAACGAAGGTGGAGCGAACAAGGACCTTGCAAAGTTCGCCGACCAGATTAATTCGCTTTGTGATAAGTGGGACCGGTAGTTATTCCGAAGGAATGACTACACGAGAAAACACGAAGTGTTTTCGAGAAATCTCAGCCAAATAAACCACTATATATAGTTTTTAATGGAGTACCCTATGAGCTACGCAGATACAGTGTTTATCAATATGGTGAGGGACATTCTTGACAACGGATGTTCTACAGAAGGAGAAAAGGTAAGACCTCACTGGGAAGATGGAACAAGTGCATACACAATCAAGAAGTTTGGTGTAGTAAATCGTTACGACTTAAGAAAAGAGTTTCCGATTATTACTCTTAGAAAGACTGCGCTTAAGAGTGCGACAGATGAACTTTTATGGATATGGCAGAAGAAGAGCAATAATGTTAATGAACTTTCTTCACATATATGGGATGAATGGGCTGATGAAACAGGCTCTATCGGAAAAGCATATGGTTATCAGATGGGTGTTAAGCATCAGTACAAGGAAGGAATGATGGATCAGGTTGACAGAGTGATCTTCGACCTTAAGAACAATCCTTTTTCAAGGAGAATCATGACGAATATTTATGTTCATCAGGATCTTCACGAAATGAATCTGTATCCTTGCGCATATTCAATGACATTTAATGTTACACAGAGGAAGGGCGAAGATAAGCTTACACTTAATGCGATACTTAATCAGAGATCTCAGGACGTGCTTACGGCTAATAACTGGAATGTTGTTCAGTATGCAGTGCTTGTTCATATGCTGGCTCAGTGCTGTGATATGTATGTGGGAGAATTTATGCATGTAATTGCAGATGCACATATTTATGACAGACATATTCCGCTTGTTGAAGAACTAATCAAGAGACCTGTATTTGATGCACCTAAGTTCTTTATGAATCCTGATATAAAGGATTTCTATAAGTTCACTAAGGATGATGTATGGGTTGAAGGTTATCAATATGGAGAGCAGATTTCAATACCGGTGGCAATTTAGTCGGAATCAGGATTTGGTAAGAAAGGAATTACACTAGTATCTATGAACGCAATAGTTGCAGTAGACAATAACTGGGCAATAGGAAACAAAGGAAAGCTTCTTGTCAGTATCCCGAATGACATGAAAAGATTCAGGGAGATTACAACAGGCAAGGTTGTAGTACTTGGAAGAAAGACTATGGCTACATTTCCTAACGGAATGCCGCTCAAAAACAGAACAAATATAGTATTAACAAAGGATGAGAAATATAAAGCCGGAGATGCAATTGTTGTTCATAGTATTGATGAGCTGTTAGAAGAGTTAAAGAAATATAACACAGAAGATGTTTATATTATTGGCGGAGACAGCGTATATAAGCAGATGCTTCCATATGTTGACACATGCGAGGTTACGAAGATTAATTACTGCTATGAGGCTGATTCGTATTTCCCTAATCTTGAAAAGGACGATGAATGGAAAAAAACAGGTGAATCAGAAGAATTCACCTATTTTGATACAGAATATACTTTTGAGAGATGGAAAAGGAATAATTAAATCTTATCAATTACTTCTCTCTTAAGCTTAATAAAGAAGATTACAGTTATTGTGAGTGACATGATTTCAGCAATCGGGAAGCACCACCATACGTAATTGACATTTCCAAGCTTTGATAAAGCGTATGCCACAGGAATCAATACTACAAGCTGTCTTGCTATTGATACAAACATTGAATAAACGGCATTACCAAGAGCCTGGAATGCTGAACCGAGTACAATGCATATTGCAGCAATAGGGAAGTGAATAGCAATTGTTCTAAGAGCAACCTTACCCATAGCCAGCATATTGTCTGATGCCTCGAATAGAGCAAGTATTGCATCAGGGAACAATTCAAATACAACCATTCCAACGCTCATAATAGAAAATGCAATCAAAAGACCGCACTTAATTGTTTTAATCATACGGTCTTTTTTCTTTGCTCCATAGTTGTATGCCATAATAGGAATCAAGCCGTTGTTAAGACCGAATACAGGCATAAATACAAAGCTCTGGAGCTTGAAGTATACACCGAATACCGCAACAGCCGTTGATGAAAAAACAATAAGAATTTTATTAAGACAGAATACCATGACTGAACCGATACTCTGCATTATTATCGAAGGAAGACCGACTTTATAAATCATGCCGATAATTTTTATATCAGGCTTAAATCCTTTCAATGAAAAGTCAATGTCAGTATTAACCTTTATATTCATAATAAGAGCCAGTACTGCTGCAATAATCTGCCCGATAACGGTTGCAATTGCGGCACCTTTAACGCCAAAAGCAGGAACGCCGAAATAACCGAAAATAAATATCGGATCAAGAATAATGTTGGTAACTGCACCCACTGTCTGGGTAATCATTGTCTGAAAAGTTCTTCCGGTAGACTGAAGAAGTCTCTCAAATGTGAACTGGAAAAACATACCAAATGAAAAACAGCATATAACAGAAAGATAGTCTGTTCCGTACTGAATAATATCAGCAGAGTCTGTCTGAATCATGTAAAACGGCTTTACGGCAAAAATACCAATAACTAAGAGAACAAGATAGCTTACAAATGTCATGAAAAGACCATTAAGAGCACTTTTATTAACCATGTCATTATCCTTGGCACCAAGTGATTTTGATAAAAGAGCATTGACACCGACTCCCATTCCGGCACCAAGCGCAATGCATAATGCCTGGAGCGGGAATGCCATCGAAACGGCTGTAAGTGCATCTTCACTGACTCTTGAAACAAAAACCGAATCTACGATATTGTAAAGCGCCTGCACTACCATTGAAATCATCATTGGAAGTGACATTGTAATAAGTAACCTGCCAACCGGCATTATACCCATTTTGTTTTCATTTGCTGTATCCATTGTTTTCTCCGTTAATAATATAAGCTTAAATTTATGGGTTATGCGGTAAAACACCGCTCTGAAAATGTCCTTAAGAAGGATTGTATGATAATTACGCTTCGTAAGCGTTCTAAATAAGGATTATAGCACAATTTGAATGTGCTTTTAATATATAGAAATGTACGAATAAATAACGTAAATTCAGCATTTTTTATGATATAATGACGAAGATAATGTTACTCGCAATTATTGTGGAATTTATACAAAAAAAGTTGTAATATATTATAGGTATTGCTAAAGGAGGGTTATATGGCGGTTTTAGTTACAGGGGGAGCCGGATTTATCGGTTCACATACATGCGTAGAGCTTATTAACGCAGGATATGAAGTAGTAATTGTTGATAATCTTTACAATTCATGCCGGGAGGCAGTCAATCGAATTGAGAAGATTACAGGCAAAAATGTTAAATTCTACAATGTTGATTTGCTCGATAAGCAGGCTCTTGAAAATGTATTCAAATCTGAATCGATTGATTCAGTAATACACTTTGCAGGGTATAAAGCAGTAGGTGAATCTGTCAGAAAGCCTCTTGAGTACTATCATAACAATATTACAGGAACTCTGATTCTTTGTGATGTGATGAGAAATTACGGCTGCAAGAGCATTGTCTTTTCATCATCCGCAACAGTTTACGGAGATCCGTCGTTCGTTCCGATTACAGAGGACTGTCCTACCGGTGGAGTAACTAATCCATACGGACGTACCAAGTATATGATTGAGCAGATTTTAAGCGATGTTTCTGTATCTGACAATGAATGGAATGTTATTTTATTAAGATATTTCAACCCAATCGGAGGACATGAGTCAGGACTCCTTGGAGAGAATCCTAAGGGCATTCCGAATAACCTTCTTCCATATGTAACACAGGTTGCTGTAGGTAAGCTTGAGAAGGTTGGCGTATTCGGTAATGATTACGATACAAAGGACGGAACCGGTGTCAGAGATTATATTCATGTAGTTGACCTCGCTAAGGGACATGTATGCGCCCTTAAGAAGATTGATGAGATGAAGAAAGAGACAGACAACAAAGTTAAGATATATAACCTGGGAACAGGCAACGGATACAGTGTACTTGAGGTAATTAAGAGCGTATCTAAGGCTGTCGGAAGAGACATTCCGTACGAAATCAAAGACAGAAGACCGGGAGATATTGCTACATGTTATGCAGACCCGGCAAAGGCAAAGGCGGAACTTCATTGGGAAGCAACAAAAGATATAGATGAAATGTGCGCTGATGCATGGAGATTCCAGAAGCAGAATCCGGACGGCATTCAGTAGTACTTGTAACGGGGTAAGCAGTGGACAGGGAAAGACACGAACTTATAATTGATGATGGCAGAATAGAAGCCATGAAAGAATTTCTAAGTCCCGAGGAACTCTACAGGGACCTTATTGAACGTGTGCAAAAATACCACCCATCAGATGACATTACCCTAATTGAAAAAGCATATAATATCGCCTCTAAGGCACATGCAAAACAGCTGCGTAAATCGGGAGAACCATATATAGTTCACCCTCTTTGCGTAGCTATTATTTTGGCTGATTTGCAGCTTGATAAGGAATCAATCGTTGCAGGACTATTACATGATGTAGTTGAAGATACGGTTATGACCGATGAAGATATTGAAAGAGAATTCGGTCCTGATGTTGCATTGATAGTTGATGGCGTTACAAAGCTTGAGAAAATCAAATATAATAACGACAAGCTTGAATACCAGGCAGAGAACTTAAGACGTATGTTTATTGCTATGGCAAAAGACATCCGTGTAATTATGGTTAAACTCGCGGACAGACTTCACAATATGAGAACACTTTCTCATCAGCCTGAAGCTAAGCAAAAGGAAATCGCGAAAGAGACTATGGACATATATGCACCGTTAGCACAGCGTCTTGGTATTTCAAAGGTTAAGGTTGAGCTTGATGATTTATCTCTTAAGTATCTTGAACCTGAGGTGTACAGAGATCTTGTTGATAAAATTGCGGTACGTAAGTCTGTAAGAGAAGCCTTTGTTCAGGACATAGTAGATGAGGTTGCAGAAGCAATAAGTGCAGCCGGGATTAAAGCACAAATTGACGGCAGGGTTAAGCACTTTTTCAGTATATATCGTAAGATGCTTAATCAGGATAAGTCTCTTGACCAGATTTATGATTTGTTTGCAGTAAGAATTATTGTTGATTCAATTAAAGACTGCTATGCGGCGCTTGGTATTATCCATGAGATTTATAAGCCAATTCCGGGCAGATTTAAAGATTATATTGCAATGCCAAAGCCAAATATGTATCAGTCACTTCATACGACACTTGTCGGTAAGACAGGTACGCCGTTTGAAATCCAGATTAGAACGTATGACATGCACAGAACTGCCGAATACGGTATTGCAGCACACTGGAAATATAAAGAAGCATCTAACGGAAATATAATTAAGGAATCAGAAGCTGAGAAGATGTCATGGCTTCATCAGATTCTTGACTGGCAGAAGGATATGTCCGATAACAAGGAATTCTTAAGCTCAGTCAAAACAGACCTTGATGTATATTCCGATACAGTATATGTATTTACTCCGACAGGTGATGTAAAGACTTTGCCTGCCGGCTCAACACCTATTGATTTTGCCTACAGTGTACATACTGCAGTCGGCAATAAGATGGTAGGTGCAAGAGTTAACGGGCAGATGGTCAAGAATGACTATATCCTTCAAAACGGTGACAGAGTTGAAGTAGTTACTTCACAGAATTCACACGGCCCAAGTAGGGACTGGCTTAATATAGTAAAGTCGTCACAGGCTAAAAATAAAATCCAGCAGTGGTTCAGAAGCGAACTTAAGGAAGAAAATATTGCCAAGGGCCACGATATGATGGTTGCATACTGCAAGACTAAGGGGATTGAAGTTGAGAAGCTTTTCGTCGCTGAGTATATGGATGCAGTCATGAAGAAATACGGCTTCCATGACTGGGATGCAGTAAGGGCGGCTGTTGGTCACGGAGGATTAAGAGAAGGTCAGATAATCAACAAAATGCAGGAGTTATATGAAAAGGATCACCCTGCAATCGTTTCGGATGAAGACCTTGCAAAAAGTATAAATGATGCTAACAGAGATAAGCATAAACACACCGGAGGCAAGGCCGGCATTATCGTTCAGGGTATGGATGACCTTTCGGTACATTTTTCCAAATGCTGCTCACCAATACCGGGAGATGAAATTATCGGTTTTGTAACGCGTGGAAGAGGTGTTTCGATTCATAGAACCGACTGTGTTAACATGATTAATCTGCCTGAGCTTGAGAGAGTCAGACTTATAGAGGCAGAATGGTCAGAAGATATACTTGCCTCGCGCTCTAAGTATGTAGTTGAAATTACGATGTTAATCAGTGATAAGCCGGGAATGCTTATGGCAATCACAAGAGTTCTTACTGAGAAAAACGTTAACGTTATTTCTGTAAATGGAAGACCGGCTAAGAACGGAACTGCTGTTACATCGCTTTCATTCGAGACGTCTGGAAAAGAAGAACTAAGAAACGTAATTGACAGACTTAAGTCAATCGACGGTGTAATTGATATAGAAAGAACAAGAGGATAAAAATGAGCATCAAAATCGGAAGCATGACAATTGGATACGTCCAGACCAACTGCTACTTTGTGTATGATGATGAGAAGAAGGAAGCGATAGTATTTGACCCGGCAGCAGATGGTGTTGGAATATACAATGCACTTCTTAAAAATGAAATAAAGGTTAGCGCAATTATGCTTACGCATGGACATTTTGACCATATTATGGGTGCAAATGAGTTAAGAGAAAAGGCTGGCGTTAAGATTTATGCATCAGAGCTTGAAAAGGATTTGCTTGCATCAAGTGAGCTTAATGTGTCAAACCAGATTGGAAGAAATTATACTGTTGAAGCGGATGTCTACCTTAAGGATGATGAAAAGGTAACAATTAACGGAATTGAGATTAAGATGATTTCTACTCCGGGACATACAGCCGGAAGCTGTTGTTACTTAATCGAGGGTGAGAAGCTTTTAATTGCGGGAGATACTTTATTCGCAGGTTCATGCGGACGTACGGATTTACCGACAGGAAGCGGCGGCATGCTTGATCGGTCCTTAAAGGAAAAGCTTATGAGACTTGATGATGAAATCAAGGTATACCCGGGACATGGAGAGTCGACAACAATCGGGTATGAGAGAAAGCACAATCCGTTTTGCTGATTAATCTATATTGCTAAATTACAAGGTGTCTTAGGACACCTTTTTTTGAAAGGATAAGAATGAGAATTTATATTTCGGACTTAAGTTTTAGCTATGACCTTCACTCACTTACAAAGGCATTCTTCCAGAGTGAAGATGTTGAGGTTAAGGAGTGGGGTAGTGAGATAAGTAATATTGTAGAGGCATTTTATTATAGGGTAGAGACTCCTGACAGTGAAGTAAAGGAAGTCAGAGTTGAAAACTGTGGTGAGGACAGACCACAGTTTAAGAATAAAATCAAAAGAGAAGTTTACATAATATTGTCGGAGCTGACCGGCAGGAAACTCCCATGGGGTACACTTACAGGAATAAGACCTACAAAGCTTCCGATGTCAATGATCCTTGATAAAAAGAGCGATGATGAAATAAGCACATTCCTTAAGGATACTTATCTTGTAACAGATGAGAAGATTGAACTTTCAACTAATATTGCTAAAAAGGAAGTCGGCATTCTTGAGTCACTTCATGGCGACAGGGGCTACAGTATTTACATCGGAATTCCGTTCTGTCCAACGACATGTCTTTATTGCTCGTTTACATCGAACGCAATCGCAAAGTGGAGAGACAGAGTAGATGAATATATTAACTGCCTGAAAAAAGAAATCGATTATGTCAGTGAACAATTTGCAGACAAGGTAATAGATACGGTATATGTTGGTGGAGGCACGCCGACGACACTTTTGCCTTATCAGATTGATGAACTAATGTCGTATGTCAGGGAGAAGCTTGACTTGTCAAGCTGTCTTGAGATTACAGTTGAGGCAGGGCGACCTGACAGCATTACCGAGGATAAGCTTGCCTCGCTATTAAGAAACGGTGTGACGAGGATTTCTGTTAATCCACAGACGATGAATGATGAGACTCTTAAGCTTATTGGCAGGGCGCATAGTGTCGATGAGTTTAGGGAAGCATTCTTTCTTGCAAGGAAGTACTTCGACAATATAAACACGGATTTGATTCTTGGACTTCCGGGAGAAGATGAGGCGAAGGTTAAATATACATTTGATGAAATCGCGAAGCTTTCACCTGATAGCGTGACAATTCATTCAATGGCAATTAAGCGTGCCGCTCATATGGACGAATATTTGAAGGCACACCCTGAAATCAAATCAGAAATCACCGATGGCATGCTAAGGCTTCAGGCGGATTGTATGCAGTCGCTTGGCATGGAGCCGTACTACCTTTACCGCCAGAAGAACATGACCGGCAACTACGAAAACACAGGGTATTCACGCCTGGGCAAAGAAGGAATATACAACATCCTCATCATGGAGGAAGTGCAGACAATAGTGGCTCTAGGCGCCGGAACTGTCACTAAGCGCGTGTATGGAGACGGCCGAATTGAAAGATGTGATAACGTGAAGGATGTAGGGCTTTACATCAGTAAAATAGATGAAATGATTGAACGAAAGAGACAGCTTTTTAAGGGGTGAATCCTTTTCGTTGTTACGTTTTTATGCATTTTCAGCTATCTAAAGGTTACGATTTTATGCATTTTTAGCTATCCTAAGGCTACGATTTTATGCAATTTTAGTTAAAATAGCATTACGATTTTATGTAAGGAGGGCGCAAATTAGATGTTGTATTATTTATAAAATGCATGTACAATGGGCTTACGAATAAAACTGTTCTTTAATCTTCATATTTGATAAGGCCTGTGATGGTTTAGATGGGTTGTTTATATAAAATTTGATCAGATTATGAAGCTAGTTTCGAGAGTCTGAAAGACCTCTCATTTCTTACATACTCAGTCGAGTAGCAAATTCCAACTTGATAAAATATACGGTGGATATGGTAGGATATTATATTTTTTATTAACAGTAGTTGACATTATGTTGTATACGACATATATTTAAAGAGGAAATACATAATGATAGTTGAGTTTTATGACACAGAAGATGGAAAGTGTCCCTTACAAGAGTATTTAGATTCGCTTGAACCTAGACTATTAGCAAAAACTTTAAGAACAATTGATTTACTTGAAACAAATGGAATATTTCTTCGCAAGCCTTATTCGGAATATTTGGGTGATGATATTTTTGAGCTTAGAACAAAGTATGGTTCCGATGTAACAAGAGTTCTCTTTTTCTTTATGGTCGGGAATAAAGCAATTCTAACAAATGGGTTTACAAAAAAGACACAGAAAACACCAAAATCTGAGATTGATATAGCAAAGAAATATAAAGCGGATTATGAGAGGAGACACCAGAGTGAGTAGTTACAAAGAATATAAAGAAAAAACACTAAATAAACCTGAGGTAAAAGCTGAATATGATGCTCTTCAGCCCGAATACGATATAATTCAAGCGATGATTGATGCAAGGACAAGTCAAAATATGACACAAAAGGAATTGTCAGAAATAACTGGTATCACACAAGCGGATATCAGTAGAATCGAAAATGGAACAAGGAATCCAAGTCTTGCTATGGTAAAACGGATAGCAGCAGGTCTAGGAATGCAATTAAGACTAGACTTTATCTCAATTCCAACAAAGCATTAAGGTGATATCGTTTGCCATGAGGAGTGTCTCTCTGGCTTGAGAAGGTTCGGCTTGTTCCAAATCGATAAAGCCTAAAAACCCCCAAAATGAGACAGCGTCTCTGTTGCAAACTGTGTTCCAACCTTCATTGCCTCATAAATGTCTCCATTTATCATGTGTGAACATACAAATCCCGCATGATAGCTATCACCACATCCGGTAGTGTCAATGATTTCTGTAACCTCATCAGCCGGGACAGTATACTCCTTACCGTTATGATAAGTAACACTTCCTTTATCTGCTAAAGACATATTAAACAGCCCCGGATACTTATTCGAGAAATCGGCAAATTTGGAGAGCAGGTTTTCTTCGCCGCTTATCATAAAATAGTCAACATAAGGGGCATATTTTTCCATGTCTTCAAAATCACGATACTCAAGAAAATCAACAGCGAGCTTAAAGCTACTTGATTTTTTCAAATCTATGATTTGCTTAAAGCAGCCTGCATAGAAATGAACAAAAATGACATCGGATTTCCTGACAAATTCGAGTTCGTCCCGGTTAAGTATCATCTTGTCGACAATATCTCCGGTCCATGAATCCTCTTTATAATATCTGTCGCCATTCTGAGTAAGGTAAGTGCGATTATTTGCTGTGACTTTGTTCTTCTCAATTCTTACATGACTTACATCAATGTTTTTATTCGAAATAGAATCCATAATGCAGTCGGCATAAGAATCCTGACCTACTGCACCTAAAAGGGAAACTTTGATTTCGTCAAATCGTGACGCATGAGCAGCAAAATTAAGCGCCTCGCCGCCTGCACGCATTTCATTAGTTCCATCGAAAACATCAACGCAAAGACACGGAAGTGCCACTAATTTAATCACAAAATTATCCTCCTTAGATAATAATCATTCTGATTCGTCATCCTATGAACAAGATTGTCATATTGGAAATAATAACACATATCCGGCTGTAAATCTTCTGAAATAAATCCACAGGCTTTATTTACGCTTAATTCAATGTGATGTTATAATTTATCCGGGTATTAACTAATTTATTAGGTAAAATACCCTATTACCATTTGATAATTACTAACTAATATTAATCGTGGAGTAAGGAAAAGGACGGAGGATTACAGTGGCAGAAAATGTAAATAGCAAGGACTTAATTAGCGTATTATGGAGCGGAGCAGATATACTTCGTTCTAAAATGGATGCGAATGAGTATAAAGATTATTTGCTTGGAATCGTATTTTATAAGTATTTATCAGATTCATTTTTAATAAAAGTATATGACCTTATTTATGACGAGAAACCAGAGTCACTATCCGATGCGCTCAGTGCATATAAAGAGGCACTTGAAGATGAAAGTGCAGAAGAACTTAAGGAACAGATCATTTCTGAATTTCATTATGTGATTGAACCAGAGCTTACTTATACATGCTTTGCAGATGCTGCAAGAAATAATAAGTTTAATCGTGAGCAGTTACAGAAAGCATTCAACAATATTGAACAGAGCGATCCTATTTTTACAGATTTATTTACGGATATAGATTTGTATTCAAATAGATTGGGCGCCGGAGACCAGAAGCAGAGTGATACGATTTCTGCTTTGATCAAAGTAATTGATAGCGCGGATTTGCTTAATACAGATGCTGATGTTCTGGGAAACGCATATGAATATCTGATTGGACAGTTTGCTTCCGAAACAGGTAAGAAAGCCGGAGAATTCTATACGCCTCAGGCGGTATCAAAAATATTAACAAGAATTGCCATCGCAGGACAGGAAGATAAGATGGGCCTGTCAGTATATGATCCATGTATGGGGTCGGGTTCGCTTCTTCTTAATGCAAAACGTTATTCGAAGCATCCAAGGAATATTAAATATTATGGACAGGAATTAATGACATCAACTTATAATTTAGCAAGAATGAATATGTTCCTGCATGGCATCGTTCCTGAGAATCAGATGCTTCGTAATGGTGACACTCTTGATGAAGACTGGCCTACAGATGAAGAGACAGATTTTAACGTTGTGCTTATGAATCCGCCGTATTCTGCAAAGTGGAGCGCAGCTCAAGGCTTCTTACAGGATGAAAGATTTAGTGACTATGGTGTTTTAGCACCAAAGTCTAAGGCAGACTATGCGTTCCTTCTTCATGGACTATATCATCTTAAGAGTAATGGTACTATGGCAATCATTTTACCTCACGGCGTTTTATTCAGAGGTGCAGCCGAGGGCAAAATAAGAGAAAAGTTACTTCGCGCAGGAAATATTTACGCTGTCATTGGCTTGCCTTCAAATTTGTTCTATAACACTTCAATTCCGACATGTATTATCATTTTGAAAAAACATCGAGATGGCAGAGATGTCTTATTCATTGATGCTTCTCAGAAGTTTGAAAAAGGCAAAAAACAAAATGCAATGATGGATGAACATATCGATTCAATCATTGAGTTATACAAAAATCGTAAAACCGTTGAAAAGGAGTCATATCTTGCATCATTCGAAGATATTGAAAAGAATGATTTCAACTTGAACATTCCTAGATATGTTGACAACTTTGAGAAAGAAGAAGAGATTGATCTGGATGAATTGTTGTTAGAAATTGAAAGTACAAATCAGTCAATCGAGAAGACGCAAGGTGAATTGGTCTCATTATTAAAGGAATTAACATCACCTGATGAAAACATAATGGCTTCATTAAATAAATTTATCGAAATGATTGAGGGGTGATGATGATGAATACACCAAAAATTCGATTCTCTGGTTACACCGAAGCTTGGGAACAGCGTAAGT
>SAMEA3663028__coassemble_482_pt1 | contig 15505 bp, 11 predicted proteins | sample SAMEA3663028__metabat2_high_PE_020 | metagenome-assembled genome bin SAMEA3663028 (sample SAMEA3663028) | pig gut metagenome | biome: pig gut; feature: pig-associated habitat; material: faeces | place: France | collected 2012
CTTTGAATGTTTTATATCTGTAAAGCTGGAAAGAAGTAACCGCATAAAACGTTGCATTCGTTCCTGAATTCATCGCAAGCCCCGCAACTCTTGAGTCTCCGATGAAAAGAGCATCATCAAAATAACTTAAATCAACTTCTTCATATGGAAGCGGATAATCTTTAAGCGGGTCGATATTCTCATTAGTAACCTTCGGCTGTTCCGGTATTTTTATTTCATTAACAGTCTCACTCTCCGAGTCACCTGCTCTTACGATAGTCTCTATTCCTGAAATCTCAGCAGTAATGCGAATCGGCTCTTTCTCTTTGACTTCTTCTATTGTATTCTCTGTATTTTCGACGGTTTCCTCATCGGTATTTTCAGCTTTTTCGCCTGTGTTATTTATTATCGACTTAATTCCGCCCTGCTCACTTAATTGTTTGACGTTGCCCTTTGCTTCTGATGAAGTATCAGGCTCAATATCATCTTTAAGTCCGGTAATAGGATTTTCTTCTATTTCAATTGTCTTCTTTTCTGCAACTACAACCTTCCCTGTATCGTTAAAAGCAAGTGAATACACCTCTTTCACACTGCTTCCGGTATCCCATATTGCAAGTCCTATTCCTGCAAAGGCTGCAATTAATGCCAGCAACACAAGTGCCAGCGTAATATAAATTGCCTTAAATTTACTTTTCATTTTCTCCCCTATGTAAACACTTCTTACTTCATAAGCTTGTAGAAGTGATTATCTTCATTCAAAAAGTCAAAGTTGTTGATAAATAATATATCCGCATCTTTATTATTCTCAACTAATTCTTTAACCGAATCTTTATAATATCTTAAATCAATAAGCGTGATATACTCATAGTCATGAGTAAGGAACGGAATCAGGCAGTTAGCGTATGAATCCTTGAATATTATAAGCTTCTTCCCCTTGCCCTCCTCTGATAAAATGCTCTCGTCTGAGACAATTTCGCTCTTACCGAAATTGCCATACAAAAACATGCCGTATTTATCAAATACCAAGAGTTTCTCCTTATCAAGAAGAGAGTTCCTTAAAGTATCATCCGTAACAAAACTTCTTATGGGAATATCATAATATGTGATGACATCGGGCTTCACAAAAAGGCCTTTATACTTAGCATACAGTGTACCTAAAAATCCGTCTTTCTCACCCTTTTCAAGTGTTGATAAATCAAGCGGATCATCGGATATTGCTGAGTATGCATAATAAGCGCCAAGCGTAGTCCAATGGTGATCTGTTTTGTAATAGATATACTCGTCCTCATGTGTAAGTAATACACAACTTAAATCTACCACACGTGCACCCGATAGTAAAGATTTATTGCCCATTAATTCAGACAGTTTTTCTTTCTGATCAGGAATTATCATACCCTTTGGAACCTTATTTGTAAGGACTCCCGCCGCATTCGGTGCGATTGCAACCGTAACGAAATTATCCGTGTTATTAATAAACTCACTTATTATACTGATATTTTTGTCAAAAACATCAGTTTTATTCTCACTCTTCGTAAATAAATATGAATCTTTGCCGCGTGCCACGGAATTATTTTCAATTTTCAGAAGCACCGCTTCTATTGAAGCTTTTAATTTAATAAATCCATCTCTTAACGGCATCTGGTCATTTATGTAATTTTCGTATTTTGTCATAAATGAACCATCGGCAATATCGGCAAGTCTCACTTCAGGTGCCTTCGTTAAATACCTGTTCTCCCACTCGCTTATTTCCCTGTCTGGAATTATCAGGCTTAGAACTGTAATACTTAGCAAAAATGCCGAAAATACGATTGTCAAAGGGTAATGTATTAACTTTTTAATGCCTTCAAATTGTTTCATTTTATTAAAATCTGAAATATAAAAACGGATTATATGTTGCATCTGTTAAATATGCAACGCTTGCAATAAGTATTACGGACAGCATAATTATTCCTGCCGTTTTTTTCCTGTTACGCTCATAAAATCCTTTTAATACAGGTGTTGATAAAATACATCCGATTAATAGGATTACTCCGTAATTTCTTATAAAATAAAGCGCATTCAAATCTGTTCCGATTGCAATAAGCTTTGTTATGTAAACTGAAAGCGCATTGATGTCTGTAATCGCAAAAATCATCCAGCTTAACCCGATAAGTACTGTTGAATATACATGTGAGAAAATCACATGCTCATCAAGAAACTTCTTAAGGACAGTCTTTTCAATGGCAAGCATTACAAAGAAAAACAATCCCCATATAATAAAGTTCCAACCTGCTCCGTGCCAGAAACCTGTTAGGAACCATACAATAAACAGATTGACATAAGTTCTGACCTGTCCCTTTCTGTTGCCACCAAGCGGGATATAGACATAGTCTCTAAACCATATTGATAGTGTAATATGCCATCTTCTCCAGAATTCGGTAAGCGACCTTGAAATGTATGGGAAATTAAAGTTGACCGGAAAATCAAATCCAAGCATTTTGCCAAGGCCTATTGCCATAAGAGAATATCCGTTAAAGTCAAAAAATATCTGAAGCGAAAAAGCAAGTACTCCAAGCCATGCCGTTCCTGCCTTGATATTCTCATATCCGATAAGGATAATGTCATCCCAGAGCATTCCAACATTATTGGCAATTAATACTTTAGAGCCAAGCCCTAAAATAAATGTTGCGATTCCCTCTTCTATTTCATCAAGTGTAATCTTACGTGAGTGGAGCTTTTTTGAAACATCGGAATACACAACAATCGGTCCCGCAATCAGCTGTGGAAACATTGTAAGATACGTTCCAAGGGTAATGAACGAGCGCTCGACCGTAATTTTACCCTTATATAAATCAATCACATAGGACATAATCTGGAATGTGTAAAAGCTTATTCCAAGCGGAAGTGTAAGCTCAAGAAGCTTTAAATCAAGGCCTGTCAGCTTATTGATGTTTGTTATGAAAAAATCAATGTATTTGAATACAAATAACATTGAGAGGTTATAGATGATTGCTGTAATAAAGCTTACTTTCTTAAGTGTTTTATTCTTATTATCAAAGTAGTCGATTAACAGTCCTGCCGCGTAATTTATTACAATCGAGAGGACGATAAGTATTAAGAATTTAGGCTCGCCCCACGCATAAAATATAATGCTACCGATAAGTAACACTAAATTCTTAATCTTAGCCGGAGCAAGATAATAAATTATGAAAAATATAGGAATAAACCTGAATAAAAACAGTAAGCTTGAAAAAATCATTTCTAAATATATTCAATGTGGCGACGAGAGTTATGCCCCGCCGCCACATGGCAAATGCCTGATATCAATAGATAAATTACTGAACTAATGGATACTTTGCAGTCAGTTCGTCAACAATCTTACGAGCCTTAGGTACGCCTGCTTCGCCTTCTTTTACTACAAAAGCGATAGCTTCTGCAATCTTGTCCATGTCATCTGTATTCATTCCACGTGATGTAACTGCAGGAGTTCCGAGTCTTACGCCTGATGTAACGAAAGGCTTCTGAGGGTCATTAGGAACAGTGTTCTTGTTAGCTGTAATGTGAGCCTCGTCAAGAAGCTTCTCGATTTCCTTACCTGTAAGTCCCTGTGGACGAAGGTCAAGAAGCATTAAGTGGTTGTCTGTTCCGCCCGATACAACTGAAAGGCCTCTGTCTAAAAGTCCTTTACAAAGTGCCTGTGCATTAGCACAAATGTTCTTACCATACTCCTTAAACTCATCTGAAAGTGCTTCCTTAAAGCATACGGCTTTAGCTGCAATAACATGCATAAGTGGGCCGCCCTGGATTCCAGGGAAAATTGCCTTATTGAAGTTAAACTTATCAGCAGCCTCCTGATTAGCAAGAATAAGTCCTCCACGTGGTCCGCGAAGTGTCTTATGTGTTGTAGTAGTAACAACGTCTGCATATGGGAATGGTGATTCGTGCATTCCTGTAACTACAAGCCCTGCGATGTGTGCAATATCAACCATCATGTAAGCACCTACCTTGTCACAGATTTCTCTGATACGCTTAAAATCAATTTTACGTGCATATGCTGATGCTCCTGCAAGAATCATTTTAGGCTTACACTCAAGAGCAAGTCTCTCCATCTCGTCATAATCAAGGAATCCGTTCTCGTCAACGCCATAGTGAACACAGTTAAAATACTTTCCTGACATATTAACCGGTGAACCGTGAGATAAATGTCCGCCGTGATCAAGGTTCATTCCCATGAATGTATCTCCCGGCTCAAGCATAGCAAAGAATACTGCCATATTTGCCTGTGCGCCTGAATGTGGCTGAACGTTCGCATAATCACAGTTAAAGAGTTTCTTTGCTCTGTCTCTTGCAAGATCCTCAACTATATCTACGCATTCACATCCTCCGTAGTATCTCTTTCCCGGATATCCCTCTGCATATTTGTTAGTAAGCGGGCTTCCCATAGCTGCCATAACAGCCTTAGATACCCAGTTCTCTGAAGCAATAAGCTCGATGTGAGAGTTCTGTCTTTCCTGCTCTTTAACAATCGCCTCTGCTACTTCAGGGTCAACTGCTCTTACTTCGTCAAGTGAATACATAGTATTGTCCTCCGTTAGTTAAATTATTATAGTAAAAATCATTGCCGCTTTCGCGGACAAAAATAAATTCTGTGCATGTAACAGTGTACACACACAGAATCTATTATATAGAAATCATATGCAAAATTCAATAATATAGACTGTCACGTCATAGTGTAATTACTGAATTTTCTTTTTTCTTCTGAGTGTCATCCAGACACCGCTTAATGCTACTGAACCAAGCATTACGCCTACAGCTCCTGCTGCATTTGACGTATCTTCTGTTCTTGCACCAAGCACTCTCTTCTCGCCAAGAACGCCTCTTCTTGCACCAAGCACTCTACGTCTTGCACCAAGCACTGCCGCATCAGGACTTACCTCTCTTCTTTCGCCAAGCACTCCCTCTGTAGGAGTATCAGGTGTCACCGGTGTCGGTGGAGTTATTGACGGCGGTGTTACCGGCGGTGTTGTCGGCGGTGGTGTTACCGGTGGTGTCGTCGGTGGTGGTGTCACCGGAGGGGTTGTTGGTGGCGTTGTAGGTGGTGTTGGCTTAATGCCAAATATCTTCCATGCAGTCTCATCAAGCTTTCTTGTAGAATACTTTGGATACTTTATCACTTCGTCCCACGCTTCTTTATCGACTACCTTTTCTTCATGAGTTACTGCATCATGATGGATAACTTCATCCCATGCCTCTTGATCAACTACTGTAATAGTCTTGTAAGTAGCTTCATGTGGAATATATTCAACCCACGCTTCTTTATCAACTACCGTGATTTTCTCTCCATTACTATATTCTTCATGTGTAATTGCTTCATGATGAACCTTCTCAATCCATGCTTCTTTATCAACTACCTTTTCTTCATGAGTTACTGCATCATGATGAATTGTCTCATCATAAGCCTCCTGATCAACCACTGTTATTGTCTTGTATGTTGCATCGTGATGGATTGTCTCATCATAAGCCTCCTGATCAACCACTGTTTCTTCATGAGTTACTGCATCATGATGAATTACTTCATCCCAAGCTTCTTTATCGACTACTGTGATTGTCTTGTATGTTGCCTCATGCTCAATCGTTTCATCCCATGCTTCTTTATCAACTACTGTGGTAGTCTTACCATCAATGTACTCTTCATGAGTTACAGCTTCATGATGAATCACTTCAGTCCAAGCTTCTTTATCAACTGCGTTCTCTTCATGGGTTTCTGCTTCGTGATGAATTACTTCATCCCAAGCTTCTTTATCGACTACTGTAACTGTACGAGTTTCTGCCTCATGATGAATTGCGAGTTCCTCGATTAAACTTGCCACTACCTCTACCGCTTTTAAATTGATATGCAGCTGTAAATTAGCTATTAATGTATCACAAATTACTAACGCCGCACCTTCACCTGTGTTAAAGTCAATTGTCGCATTTGGTGCAATTATCGCGCCCAAATTTAGTGAGCCATGGTTACCAGGGATAGTAAGTTTATCATTTCCTGTATACACAAATACTGTTTCGCATACATCTGCAATCCATGATTTGCCTTTATCCATTCCTGTTGGATCATCAACATGCTTTATTGTACCGTCATTACCAGTTTGCACCTTGCCTTCAGCAATTCTCTGCTCAATAGCACCGAGGAATTCGCTGGCATTTTCAATAACTACGATGGATTCATTTTTAAGTTTCTTAAATCCTTCGGCAATAGTATTCCAATATTCAAAATCATATGTATAATCTCCACCAATTTGGTGTTTTGACTCTTCCCATGTATCACCTGGTGTGGCTGCTTGCTTATTTTCAATGGTCTCTTCTTTAATGGTTACAACAGATAACTCTCCATCTATGTCCACTCCATTTTGGGCAAAAAAGTTTGTTTCATTTGCCCAGTTAACGAATGCTACTAACTCATCTTTGTTAGTACTTCTAATTGGATTTTTCTCATAATTACCTGTCTGAAGCTGAAGATTCCAGATACTATAACCGGTAGCCTTATAATATTCATCCGCATATTTGTAAAGATTTTGAACAAGTGAACCTTTAATATTACCTATACCTTGAATCTCATACTCAGCCTTATTGATTGTCGCAGTATAGTATTCTTCTGCCGAAATATCTCCGTGTATATGTCCGTTAATTATTTCACGGCAAACAGAAGTTTGTCTGTCAGAAAAATCATTTTCTTTTCTAATAGATTCATCCCATGCCTCTTTAACAGTTTCTACTTTTTCGTGAGTCTCTGCATCATGATGTACAGTCTCATCGTAAGCTTCTTTATCTACAACTGTAACAGTCTTGTATGTCGCCTCATGCTCAATCGTTTCATCCCATGCTTCTTTATCAACTACTGTGATAGTCTTACCATCAATGTACTCTTCATGAGTTACTGCTTCATGATGAATCACTTCAGTCCAAGCTTCTTTATCAACTACGTTCTCTTCATGGGTTTCTGCTTCGTGATTGATTGTTTCATCATATGCTTCTTTATCTACAACCGTAACAGTCTTGTATGTTGCATCATGATGAATTGTTTCATCCCACGCTTCCTGATCAACAACCTCTTCTTCATGAGTTATTGCGTCATGATGAACTGTTTCATCCCACGCTTCCTGATCAACAACTGTAATTGTCTTGTAAGTAGTTTCGTGTGGAATAAATTCATCCCATGCTTCTTTATCAACTACTGTGATAGTCTTACCATCAATATACTCTTCATGAGTTTCAGCTTCATGATGAACTGTTTCAATCCATGCATTCTGATCTACAACTGTTTCTTCATGCGTTACAGCATCATGATGAACCGTCTCATCATAAGCTTCTTGGTCAACTACTGTTATTGTAGTGTATGTTTCATCATGATGTACAACTTCTTCATAAGCATCTTGCTCAAGTTCTTTAATAGAACCTGAAGACTTACCTTCTTCAAGAAGTACTGCACCTGGTGTATCCTCTGTTACACCTTCCGTTATGTACTCACTCTTATCGTGATAAATTGTGTGCTCCTCTGTTCTTGTTTCAACACTTCCATCAGTGTAATTCCATGTTGTTTCAGTTACAGTAGTCGTAGCACCACTTTCATCTGTACTTGAAGAAGTTGTAACCGTTGGCTCACCATCTGCTTCCTTTGGTGTAGATGACTCTGTTGCAGACTCTGTTGCTCCTTCTGGAGTACCTTCTGGTTCTGTTTCATCTGCGTATACGTCAGTTGCGCCAACGACCGGTGTCATTGCCATCATTGCTGCAAGGCCTATTGAAATAGCCTTAATAACTGCTTTGCTTTTAAGTAAGTTTTTGTTCGCCATAATGTTCTTCCCCCATATATGCGATGCGAAATTTCCCGATTTGTATTTTATACTGACTGAATTTCAGTATTTGTACATATACTTTTCATATATTATGACATCACTATGTGACATAGTGGTCCACAAAAAGTAGTAAAAAAGCACCAATTCACGTAGATTTGGTGCTTTTTAATAAATTCAGGTATACTTTTTTGTTAATTATTATTTTATTTTAATATTGCTTTTTTTCAATTTATCTGCGTCACATTGTGATAATTCGTATCTTACTCAACCCGTATCTTATATTCATCAAATAAATACGCCTGAACAATTTTTCTGTCTCCCGTTCCATTTCCGGAACATGTGCTTAATGTAATAATCCTGTCAACCTCTACGTTTTCTCCGTTTCCTAAAGCGTATACATTACTGAATGATAAAAGCTCATCAATTTTTTCAAGGTCTTCCATAGTAAGAGTGTCCCAGTCAACATTTCCGTAATCCTCATCAAGCTCAAACGGTGCTAATCCATTTTCATATCTATTCCACTTTGATACCTTCTGCATGTAGTTGTAAAACTGCTCTTTTGTCTCAGAAATCATATATGTATTGCTGCCCTGATGGGTGATGTATGTCGCAATTATTCTGTATTTATATGCGTGGTCCTTCGTAAAGTAGTATATATACGGGTTTTTATCTATTGTCTCAGGATGCTTTAGAAACTCCTTAAGTGAACCAAACATCGTACCATTCTTCATTGCATGCCCATAGAAAAAAGTATTAAACCCAAACATATCACTGTCACTTTCAGCATCCATGAAAATGGATCCGGAGCTGTTTAAAGTCCCTTCCATTGTGTGACTTAAATAATACTGATTGTCTTCACCCTGCAAAACCGGATAGCTTAATCCAATCGATGGTATGTAAATCCATCCGATTACATCCTCGTTTATTTCAGTAAGAGCATCAAAATTAACATGAATATTAAAGAATGTCTGCTTATACTCATCTACTGTTTCTTCATCCTCATTAGTTTCCACTATCTCCATGCTTTCAGGAAGCTCTGTAACTCCTGCAGCTTCTTCAATTACTGCGTATTCTTCATCTGCTATGTTGTGTTCTTTGTTAACTCTATACAGATAAGTTCCTGCAATTGAAACTACAACTACAGATACAATAGGGATGAGAAAATCTAAAATTCTAAGTATTTTTTCTTTATTCATACACTCTCTTCTTTGTCTAATACAAATTTGCACCTGATTCAATAGTAAAACAAAATTGGAAAACAAACAACTTTATACCATTTTTTTGCCAATGCTGATATAATTAGCAGGGGAAAACAAAAACGGCAGGTTCTGCTAATTGGAGGAGCAATGTTACACATTATTTATAATCCGCAGTCAAGTACGGGCAACGGTTTGAACATCTGGAAGAAAACAGAGAAGGTGTTGATTGAACAGAAAATCGAGTATAAGGCTTATGAGACTACAGGGCCTTCAAGCGCGAAAAAGTATGCTAAGGACATCACTTCTGATGATATTAATGATGTAATAATTGTAATTGGCGGCGATGGAACGCTTAACGAAGTGTTCAACGGAATAAGGGATTATTCAAAAGTGACTCTCGGATATATTCCATCAGGCTCAGGCGGTGATTTTGCCAGGGATTTAGGTATTTCGCTTGACCCTGAAAAGGCACTTAACTCAATCCTTCATCCAAAGGAGTACAGATTCATGGATGTCGGAAACCTCACAAATTCAGAGTACAATAAGCGTTTTTGCGTAAGCGCAGGCATCGGATATGATGCTGCCGTATGCCATGAGGCGCTTAATTCAAAGCTTAAGGTTATCCTCAATAAAATAAAGCTTGGTAAGCTCTCGTACTTAATCATTGCACTTAAGCAACTTGCCAATACAAAAAAACACGGCTGCACTCTGATTCTTGATGAAGCAAGACAAATCAGATTCAACCGCTTTTATTTCATTACTACAATGGTGCACCGTTATGAAGGCGGTGGCTTTATGTTCTGCCCTAAAGCAAAATGTGACGACGGAATCATCGACGTATGTGTTGCCGGTGACATTTCAAAACTCAGGGTTCTCACAATAATTCCTAAGGCATTTAAAGGAAACCACGTTAAATGCAAAGGAATTGAAACTTATACTGCAAGAAAGGTTGAAATATATTCAGACGCCAAGCTTCCTATTCACGCAGACGGTGAATATGCAGGCGTTGATGACCAGTTAGTTGTTACGCAGTGTGAAAAGAAAATACGTGTGATTGTAAGATAAGAGGGTGCGCTATGCTACCCTCTTAATCTTGAAGTCTCGTATTTCTCATGCATCTTAAGAGTCCTTAATATCTGTGAATACTTATCCTCTATGCTTCCTTCCTGAAGCTGAATATCAAGGGAAATCGCAATTGTCGTAAGCATATCTTCAGTGCACTTGCCTCTTAGCATTTCAAAGAATTCGATTTTCTTTGAAAACTCCTTTTCATCAAGAACTCCTTCAACATATGGGTCGATTACAAGCTCGCCATTGTCCTTATATACTGCGGAGTCGTCATCTGATTGTTCTTCTGTTACTTCTATTTTTGAAGGCTCTGTCTCTTCCTCTTGCTTACTTATCAAAACTGAGTCTGACAAAGTTTCCTCTTCCTTGGTTTCCTCTCCATTGGTCTCTTCCTCAGGTTCGCTTACAAGAGTAAATCTGTACTTTGCTCTGATTAACGGATATCTGAATCTGTCGATATCACTCATGAACATTTCAAGCGGTCTTGCAAATACTCTGTCAGGATTATCTACTGACTGATATACTACAAGCTTCTCTTCACTTTCTGTGTGCACTGCGACTGCCAATACCTTATATAGATTACCTTTAAAATGCTTATATATCTGCCCTGCAACAGGTGTTTGTCTGTTCTCTGCCATTTTAACCTCCTTATTAATTTGCACTCTGTTCTATGTATTATCCCGGATTTAGAAATGCTTAAATTTTTGTTTTTGCCTATAAATTCAGCTTCTCACGTGATGACATCGCAACGATAACAAGCTCAACCGCGATAACATCCTTAATCTTTCCTGAGCGGAATTGCTTGTCGTAGTCAAGGCACATCTTCATCGCATGCTCAAGTTCCGCATATGTATACTGCCCGGCTATTCGAAGCAGCTTCTTATATATGTAGTCGGAATCGCTGCGAACGTCTGCCGCCTTTAGAATATCCGCGCTGCTCATTCCCTCAACCGAGAGCTTTTTGATGACGTATAGCTGGTGATACTGCTTGTAAATCGCTGCTAAAATCATAACCGGCTTTTCATCCTTAATCCTTAACAGATCGTAATATACCTTGAGTGCGCTGCGCTGATCGCGGTTTGTCATAGCCTCAGTCATTACAAATATTTTATTCTCAATTCTGTCAGGAAGGAGCTTGGCTACATCCTCTTCCGTGATGACACCCTTACCGTATACATAGCTGATCAGTTTTTCAAGCTCGGTAAATACAGTTCTTAAATCAGTGCCGGTTCTGTCGATAAAAAGCCTGAACGCACCGTTTGTCATATTGACGTTTTCACGCTTAAGTTTTCCTGCAACATAGCCCTGAACTCTTCTTATTCCATCTTCCTTTTCAGGAATCGGATTGAACGAAGCCACATATCCGTATTTGGCTGCCGCCTTGAATATCTTAGAAGTTCTGTTGACCTTTTCTTCATTAAAAATAAGCACTGTTGTCTCAGGAATTTCAGCAAAGAAATCGGCAAGTCCATAGTCATCTTTTTTCTTAGTCGTTTCCTTTTCTGACTCTTCTTCGCTCTCATCATCCGATGATTTTTTCTTCTTTGATGCTGGGTTTAATAATCCGCTGTCATTTACGATAACAAGCCTTCTATCCCCTAAAAACGGAATTGTTCGGGCTATGTCCATTATTTCATTTTCCCTGACACCTTTCCCGGAAAATTCAGTGAAGTTTATTCCGTCATCTTCCGGCATAATCGCGTTCTTAAGGCTTTTTTTATAATACGTCCTGAAATAATCTTCCTCACCGCAAAGCACGTAGAGTCTGTTAAATTGTCCTGTTTTTATATCCTGCTTTAATCGCTCCATAAAGTAAGTATACCACAAAATATGGTATAATAGGTGAGATTGGAAAGGACATATAAATGAAACGGGTAATTGACTACACTGTTACTGATTCAGACGCAGATAAAACCATTCATATGTTTTTACGGGAACATTTTTTCCCTGCAAAAATAATTACAATTCTTAAGCACACTGAAAATTCAGTGTGTCTTAACGGTGAAAGTGTGTTCTTAAACACCGTGCTAAATGCTGGCGACAGGCTTACAATCAACTATTCTGAGGACTCAGTCTCGCCAAATATTGTTCCGGTTAAGCTTGATTTTACGATTGTTTATGAGGATGAGGATATTATGGTCGTTGACAAGCCCGCCGATATGCCGGTGCATCCTGCGATTAACAACTTTGACAATACGCTTGCCAACGCGATTGCCTACTACTTCATGGAAAAGGGCGAGAGCTTTGTATTCCGCTCAATTAACCGCCTCGACAGGAATACTTCAGGACTTCTCATTATTGCAAAGCACCGGTTATCTGGCGCCATTCTTTCTGATTTTATGAAAAAACGCCGGATTCACAGAGAGTATTTAGCCCTTGCTAAAGGACTTTTTGACGACAAATCCGGCACAATTGATTTACCAATCGGCCGCGTGAACGATTCGATTATTGAGCGATTTGTCGACTTTGAAAACGGTGAGCATGCAATCACACACTATGAAGTGATTAAGGAATTTTTAGCTGACTCAGAGTTTAAGGAAGCGTGTTCTCTTCTTAGAATCCATCTTGATACCGGACGTACACATCAGATTCGCGTCCACCTAAGCCATATCGGACATCCGCTACTTGGCGATACTATGTATAACAAAGAGCCCGGCATATTGAAACGCCAGGCTCTCCATAGTCATATTCTAAAGTTTAGCCATCCGATCACCCTTGAACCGATGACATTTGTGTCGGATGTTAACTTTACTTCTTTTTACTCTTCTTAGTAGTTGTTGCCGGTGCCGGTGCGCTCGGCACTTCAATAAGTACACCCATTTCGTTCGTGATGTAATTCTTCTTATCAATTGTCACAGCTGTATTCGGCGAAAGCACTCCCGTAGCCGGGTCAAAGTAGAACATGAAGTCTGCAATTTTGACTGCTCCTGTCTGCATCTTACCATCCTCGCCAAAGAACATTGTTCCACGCTCTGTTGCAACAAGCCCTGTCTGCATTGCACCAAACAGCGGTTCAAAGTAGTATGTGCTTCCATTTATGTCAAGAAGTCCTCTCGTCATCATGTAATTCTGCATATAGTATGTTTTTCCGGCAACTGTCTTGAAGCCGTTAGCAGGAATTTCTGCCGAGTAATCCTTGAACTGGAAGTTCATGTCAACCCTTCCTGCAATTCCCGGAACTGCTCCTGATGATGTACACTGCCAGAACGCATAAGGTCTTGAATATGAGCATGAAGTATTGTATTGTGCAACCCACACATCCCACGAAACTTCGCCGATTCTCTGCTCGAACCAGTTCTTTGATGAATACACAATCGGATAATATCCTGCCGCTCTTACAGTATTACAAAACGCGTTAACCAAAGCCTGAAGCTGTTCTCTGCTCATGCCCCTGTGGTACGCATCCTCTATATCATACGCAATCGGAAGCGAAACCGGATAATCCTTTGCAACTGTAACCGCAAAAAGTCCCTCATTTGCTGCCATTTCAGGAGAAATCGCATACGAATAAACATAAATTCCAACCGGAATTCCTGCCGCAATCGCGCCCTTCATGTTCTGATGATAGTACGCATCCGTTCCGCTCTTGAAACTTCCTGCTCTAATAAATGCGAACTGCACTCCGCTTGACTTGACTGCATTCCAGTCTATCGCACCCTGATGATATGAAACATCAATTCCTGATCTTATAGGCGATGCCGCCTTTACAGGTTCTGCCAGAGACACGCTTATAATCATTACAAGCAAAAATGCCACAATTGACTTTACCAACTTACCCGTTTTCATAATTACTTCCTTCCTTCAAATTGTTCATAATATTATTTTTATCAAAATCGATATGCTGTTACATTATACAATAAAATTGATGAAATAATTCATAATTCTTAAGGTTTTTTACTTTTATTGTGTAATGCCATTATTTTTTAAGAATTTTTATCTTCTCAAGTCTATTAAGTGCCTCATATAAAGTCTCATCTTTTTTTGCAAAATGGAACCTCACATAATTGTTGATATTTTCCTTAAAGAAGCTTGAGCCCGGCACCGCTCCTACTCTAACCTTGCTTGCAAGATCAATGCAAAATTCATTATCGTCATCATATCCGAATTCCGAAATATCAACCATGACATAATATGCACCCTGCGGCTCTCTGAATTGAAGCCCGATGTTCTTAAGTCCACCCGTAAATAATTCCTTCATGTGAGTGTAGTGTGCTTGTAATTCCTCATAGTAGCTGTCTTCAAAATTCAACCCGACAGTCGCAGCCTCCATAAGTGGTGCTGCTGCCCCAACGGTAAGGAAATCGTGAACCTTCTTAACCCGATTTGTAATCTCCTCATTTGCGATAACGTATCCGAGTCGCCAGCCTGTTATTGAGTACGTTTTTGACAAAGAAGAACAGATTATCGTTCTGTCAGCCATACCCTTGAGAGTCGCAATGTATGTATGCTTGTTAGGCGCATACAAAATGTGCTCATATACTTCATCAGTAATCACATATATATCATACTTGATTGCAAGCTCTGCAATAATCTTAAGTTCATCCTCAGTGAACACTTTTCCGCAAGGGTTAGATGGGTTACATAATATCAGTGCCTTTACCCCGCTTTGCTTAATCGCGCTTTCGAGTACATCGGCATCAAATGAAAATTCAGGCGGATTGAGCGGAACATAAATCGGCGTCGCACCGCTAAGAATCGCATCCGCGCCGTAATTTTCATAAAACGGCGAAAATATAACGACCTTATCCTGTGGATTGCAAACGCTCATCATCGCTGCCATCATCGCCTCGGTGCTTCCGCACGTCACGACAATGTTTTTGTCTGCATCTACATTCATACCGGAAAAATGGTTCTGCTTCTTAGCAAGCGCATCCCTGAAATTCTTCGCGCCCCACGTCAGCGCATACTGATGCGGTCCCTCTTTTGCGACTAAAGCAAGTCTGTCCGTTATCGCCTTTGGCGGCTCAAAATCAGGGAACCCCTGCGACAAATTAACCGCATTATGTTCAATCGAAACTCTCGTCATTCTCCTAATCACGGAATCGGTGAATTTCGAAGTTCTCTCACTTAGCTCTTTCATATTGTGTCCTTTATAATAATTGATTTTGCTTAACTTTATAAATTTATGCCCATACAATAATATCTCAATGCCCCAATATGCACAAGTGCCATGACATTTCTCTCCTAAAAAAAGTATAAATAATACTTAAAAGTAACTCCTCGCCCAAATTTGGTGCTGCCCTATTCGGTAGGCGGTTTGCCTTCTCCGCAAGAGTTATAGCCATCATCAGCCTATGTATTACTTGCTTTGCTCTTGGTTATACCGTTGGTTCTAAGAGCAATGAATAGATTAAATATCAATTTATAAATCAAAATCGTCTTCTATCTTTTCCTGTTCGTCTATAATATTCATCCTTATCTGCATACATC
>SAMEA3663028__coassemble_537_pt1 | contig 14398 bp, 10 predicted proteins | sample SAMEA3663028__metabat2_high_PE_020 | metagenome-assembled genome bin SAMEA3663028 (sample SAMEA3663028) | pig gut metagenome | biome: pig gut; feature: pig-associated habitat; material: faeces | place: France | collected 2012
TTAAAGATAATTTTCCGGATGATTTTGGTGGAGTTATTATTAATAAAAAAACCAATGAAAAGATAATAGATTTTAAATCTAATGAATTTATTTTACCGCTTTTTAATTATCCTATTTGTCGTGGAAATGAAGTGTGGTTAATTCCTTTCATTGGAAATGAAATACTAATATATAATAGTGAAACCAGCAGTTTTACAACATATTCATATACTTCAAATAATAGAAAAGACAGAGTGACAAATAAAAAATATAATCTGATTTACTATTTAAACAATAGGTATTTAGGCATCTATTCAAATGAGGAAAGGGTTTATTTTGAAATTGATCTTGAAGACAAAACAGATAAGATACTTGATATGATAATAACGAGTGAAGGACTTGAGAAGATGGGAATGAGTATGATAGAAGAAGGAAAGATCTCTATGGAGCTTTTTCTTGAATTGGTAACAAATAATTGAGATTTCACACAAATGGACATGATCAGGTATGATATTGGCTTAGTATATAGAAGCAACCATAATTATGGTGCTAATTTAACACACTATGCACTGGCAAATTATTTATTAAAGCAAAACAATAGTATTTTACTGATAGATATGCCATCAGGATTAGCATTGTCTCTTCCATTGGATAGAGACGATCCTTTTGAGTTATTTGGATGCAATCCATACATATTCATCAATAGTTTGGAAGACATTGATCAGCATAATCTGGGGGAAAAAGCAATTTATGTCTGGAGAGCTAAGCACATATGGGAATTAGATAAGGCTAATGAATTATGCCAAATGTTCCTTGTAGGATCCGATCAGCTTTGGAGAAGTTACTTTCTTATCGGGTCTGGATACTATAGCCTTCTGGGATGGGTTGCTGAAGGTAAATATCGTGCATCATATTCTACATCGTTCGGAACGGATTCGTTTGAAGGAGATGATATAGAAATACGTACAGTAGGTAATCTATTAGGTGAATTCAATCGAATATCAATAAGAGAAAAATCCGGAGTACAGATTGTAAATAATCTGTCGGGAGTAAAAGCTAAATGGGTGGTTGATCCGGTATTTTTACTGGGCGAAGAAGACTATTCAAAGTTGATCATAAACGACAATAATGAATACAATATAGGATTTTATATTTTAGACTTTACGGATTCAAAAATCTGCTTTTTGGAGAGACAAATTGAAATATACAACTATAGTTGTGCCGGATATACAGATGCCATGGTGCAGAAAACAATGGATGATAAACTGGCTAAATATCTTTTGATTTCAAAAACAGTTGAGAGTTGGATAACAATGATAAAAAAATCAAAATTTGTTATTACTGATTCTTTTCATGGAATGTGTTTTGCGATTATTTTTCATAAGCCATTTGTTGTCATTGCGGATGAAAATATACAGAGGGGATTCACAAGAATTCAGGAACTACTTAATAGACTTGGTTTAGAAAATCATATAGTTTCAAATGAAGAATTAAATAATGTTTGTCTTGAGGATTATGAGGATATTAATTATAAAGTTATAGATAGAATTCTAAATAATTGTATCAATGAGAGTAAAATGTGGCTGAATGAGACTGTATCAGAGGGCCTAGCCACTGAGTGTAATAGTATTAGGTGTAATGATTGCTGGAACAAATTTTCTGAATCGAAATATTTGGAGCATATGAGAAAACGAAATAGTATTTCTAATATTATTAGTGATAGGTTTTCATGCTGTGAAAAATATGTTATTTGGGGAACCGGAAACATTTTTTCTGAGTATTCTTCAGCAGTAATAGAGGAAACATCACCAATATATGTAGTAGATAATAATAAAGATAAATGGGGAAAGATTTATTGTAATTATTTGGAATGCAAATCTCCGGAATGTTTGTATACTGAAGACGTCGTTGTAATTATTCTTGTTGAGAGCGAATATGTTTCGAATAGTATAATTAATCAGCTTAAAAAATACAATATTGGAAAATATATTACTTATTCAGAAATTAGCGAAAAAAGATGAAACAACGATGTGATATATTATCTAGAATCAATGGAAAGAAGAAATGAAAAAGATTATTGCGTTTTATCCATATACAAATCCAGAAATGTCTTATATTAACAGTATTCAGTCAATGATTCAGTCAAAGTATTATGTTGCATCGTATCAAGATGTTAAAAACGGATTATTTGATTTGAAAGATGTGGGTGTATTATATCTAAATTGGATAGAAGGTAATTCTGATTTAGAGGATAAGAAATTTCTTGAAAGGTCAAAAAGTTTAGGTGTCAAGATTGTATGGGTTTTTCATAATAAAATCCCACATGATATAAATGATATTTCCGGAGCGATAGAATGGATTAAGTTTTATATTAATATATCAGATAAAATATGTATATTATCACGTGATTCTATATCTGTAATAAAAAAATATTGTCCTGATGCAGATGTAAGTAAAATACATTATCTGCCACACCAGGATTATATTAATATGTATGGATGTTTAAATAAACCAAATGGAATTGTGAATAATTCAGATAAATATTTGGTTTATGGATGTTTTGGCCAAATTAGACCATATAAGAACATAGAGTTGTTAATAGAGGCTTTTAACTGTTTTAAGTATAGGGATAATTCAAAACTGATCATAGCTGGCAGACCGATAAACATAGAGTATGTTGAGACACTAAAAAAAATGTCACGTCATGATAATATTATTTTTGATCCGGAATATATACCATCTGCTATGCTCGGTCGGTACATAGAACAATCTGATATTTTAGTACTTCCATATAATGTGGAAAGTTCAATGAATTCCGGAGCAATGGTTATGTCTTTTTCGTATGAAAGAACAGTTATTGTTCCAAAGATAGAGATGGTATCTGAATTCCCACAAGATAAATTATTCAGTTATTATTATTCGAACAGAGGGGAACATTTAGAATGCTTATTAAAGCAAATGGAAAGAGCTTATGAACTGGGAAAGGAAGAACTACATAATAAAGGCAGAGAATTAAAGCAATTCTTAATTAGCAATAATAGTAAGGAAATTGTTATGGATAATATTTTGTCATTATTTGAAGAGTTAATTGACAAAAAGGATATAGACAATGATTATTCCGCGATAAAAAATGTAATATATGAAAGAGAGTTTTGGAAAGAACAATGTAAACTTCAGAACGTTAAATTTCAAATTGAAAAAGCGAATACTTCTGTATCGGAGATATTACGAAATTTAGGAATTCGCGAAATAGCTATTTATGGATATGGAGGAGAGGGAATAAAGCTTTATAATGAGCTAAAAGAATCAGGCATCGTCATTCCATATATAATTGACAGGCGTAGATACGAGATAAAGGCAGAGGTCCCGGTATATACGCCGGATGATAGAATTCCTTTTGCTAATTATGTATTAGTAACTTCTTCTCAAATTGATGTTCATGCTTTTATGAGAAAACAGAGAGAATATGTATGTTGCATAATGCTTAAAGAATTATATTAATATAATAACTCAATCACTAGTATTATTTGGTAGGAAAAACATATGAATATAATAATGATTACAAAAGTAAAGAATGAAGCAGATATTATTGAGTACTTTTTAAGATATCATGCCAATATTTTTGACCATATTATTGTAATAGAAAATGGTAGTCTAGACGGGACTTTTGAAATTATTAAATCACTAATAAATGAGGGATTACCAATTGATCTTATTAATGAAGCATATGAGGACTTTGATGCATTTAGGATGGTAAATCAATATACAAAGCGTATGGTTAAAAAATATAAAGCCGATTACGTGGCATTTATGGATGCGGATGAGCTACTTGTAGCTAGTGATGGGAGCGAACCTAGAAATATAATATGCAAATTGAAGGACAATGCAGTTCATTGTTTCAATTGGAAAACGTATTTGTATTCAAGGGATATAGATATCTTTTCATTAGAATCATTTGATGAGTATAGGGATGAAGAATATGAAAGTTTCACAAAAATAATTGTTCCGGGAAAACTGATTTTGGAAAATGATATTGTTATTGAAGCCGGGAATCATACATGCCATATGGCAAGTACAATTAAAGGAATACTGAGGGAAGAGTATCATGATGAATTAAAGTTTTTACATTTCCCTATTCGCAGTTCACTACAGTATAAAAAGCAAATATGTCTTAATACTATAGATATGATTAGCAATCCGTTGATTCAAAATCATACCGGAGGTCATTGGAAGCAAATGATTTTTGCAAACGGGTATGCCCCTTCGGATTTACGTGACATTTCATTACATTATGCATATTATCTGGGAGACATCATTATTAAGAAAGATATACGCATTAATTATGAAATTCAGTTGAAATATAGTGACTTGATAGAAAAGAACATTGAAATAATTCTGATGAAGCATTCAGAAGCACAGAGTTTAAGAATTAATAGATTAAGAAGAAATCAGAATAGCGTTACATCATTAAACAAAAAGATTGCAGTGTGGGGAACAGGTGAGCTATCAAAAAAAATGATAGGAAGAATAAGCAAATTGTATGAAATTCAGGTATTTGTTGATATGGACCCTAATAAAGAATTTAGTGAGTTTGCAAATAAATTGGTAGTACCTCCTCGGGTATTGAGGTTTATTGATTTTGAAATGTTAATTATTGCCTCAGACAAATATGAGGAAGAAATTCGAAAACATATTAATACAATGTTTCCTTATATTGACGAGAAAAATGTTCTTACAATAGAAGAACTAGTATTGAATTCCTATGCATAATTATTTGAAAGGTAAATCGTAGGTAATGTTGGAAGAAAATGTATTTAAGGGAATATGTAAGGAACAATTAATCTATATTCTTGAATATAGACAACATCGAAATATATGGATATATGGAGCCGGAAAAGGCGGAATAATATTGGCGGATGTATTAAAGTCGATGGATGTTGACATATCAGGCTTTATTGACGTTAATTATAAAAGAATTACAGAATGCGTAGGCCTTCCTGTCGAGTGGTTTGATAATAAAAATCCGAAGAAAGATTTTATTGTAGTCAGTTTACGTGACATAGATTACCAAGTATTGAAAACATGTGAGAAATATGGTTTCAAAGGACGCAGTTTGTATTATGTAGCAGCCGGTTTTGAAAGGATAATAGAATGTTCTGAAGATATAATGATTGGGGATACAAAAGTTGGAAGATATTCATATGGATACGAAGGGCTTATTAAGTCAGGACTTTTGGGTGAAATAGGAAGATATTGTTCTGTAGGACCTAATGCTGCAATATATGGAAATCATCATATTGAAAATATCACGTCTTTTCCGGTCCTTAATCCATCATTTATGAATTGGAATACTTATGTAGATAATTGCGAAAAAATTGAAAGGGCCGGTATAGTACTTAAGAATATAAATAAGCAAGTATATATTGGTAATGATGTTTGGATTGGTGCAAATTCGGTAATATTACCGGGCGTGCATATAGGAGATGGCGCAGTAGTTGCAGCGGGTGCAGTTGTAACAAAGGACGTAGAAGCATATTCTGTTGTAGGTGGAGTGCCGGCAAAATTTTTAAAATATCGGTTTTCCCCTAAAATAATAGAGCGTCTCAAAAAAATAAAGTGGTGGAATTGGAGCCATGAAAAAGTATTAGAAAATGTTGAATATATGTATGATATCAATAAATTTGTAGAAATGTTCGGAGAGTAGAGAATGTGCAGAGAACGTGTTGTTTTATGGGGAACTGGATATATCGCTAATGAGATATTCACATTGTGTCATACGCTGAATCAATATGATTTTGTAGCGGTAATTGATAATGATAAATCAAAGCAAGGGAAATATTTTCAAGATATTTTAATATATGATTCAAGTTTTATTCTGGAGAATAAGGGCGAATATGATTCGATTGTTGTATTAACCAATGCATATGATGAGGTATACAAGCAAATTATTAATTTAGATAATTCATTGAAAGAAAGAATTCATAATTATTACTATTTTTATAAAAAAAGCATACTGAAGCGGTATGCTCATACAGATAATTTTGAAATTAAGAAAGTAATAGATTATTTGAATGATAATAATTTAAGAGTGTTTAATTATGAATTTGCTAATAGTTATGATTTGTTAAATCCAAAAGTTTATATGGATGATAAGTGTGGGCTGCATTATGTGATTCATAATGGTAAAAAAATGTATTTTTCAAGAATTTATGATACGGAAAACAAGGTTGTTGAATATTATAAATCAATCCTTATGGAGCAAGATAAAGAGTCGCCGCATAGATACCTTTCAGATGAATTTAATATAGAAGACAATAGCATTGTTCTTGATGTAGGTGTTGCTGAAGGTAATTTTTCATTAGATATTATAGAAAAAGTAAAAAGAATATATATGGTGGAAGCTGATACATTATGGGTAGAAGCCTTACAACAGACTTTTTCTGACTATAAAGATAAAGTTGAAATAATTACAGGGTATGCATCTTCTTATGATGATGGAGATTATATAACATTAGATTCTATAATAGATGATGAGTTGAACTTCATAAAAATGGATATTGAAGGCTGTGAGTGGGATGCATTAAAGGGTGCTAAACGACTTATAAGTAACTCTAAAAATCTTAAGTTAACTATTTGTTCATATCATAGTGATTTTGATCAAGAATTAATAGAAAAATTTATGGATGAAAATGGAATAAATCATACCACGACGCAAGGTTATATGTGGTTCCCATATATATGTAGACAAGTAACAGTATCAACACAATTGAATAGAGGTATAGTAAGGGGAATTAAAAGTACAAAGAGTTTTTTGTAATGTTTGACAAAAGATTATATTGTAAAGTACTTTCATTATTATTTGTAAAGTACGAGCGCTTTATTTCAGGATGGATTTTAAAACCCAGATTAATACCTAATAATTAGATATATTAAGAGCAAGCATTTTACTCTATTTTATGCTAGCTAAATCTAATTTCGGAGGTAAATACTACAATGCGTACCAAAGGTGTTAATAAGGAACAACAACTCAAGTACATTCTCGAATGTCACAATAGCGGACTCACCGATTATCAGTGGTGTCAGGAGCATAGAATTCATCCAGGCACATTTTATAACTGGGTTTCTAATCTTAAGAAAGCAGGCTGTGCCGATATTCTATTCGACAACCGCATGTATCAACGAAACTGAACAGAGCAATTGTCAAGCGAGAAAAGATATGTTAATCCGTTTATGAATGATAGGTGTATCTATATTAAATAAATAATTTGAAAATGATATCACCGGTACATTGGGTAAAAAGGGAATATTATGAAGAAAAAATTAATTATTTACGGACTTGGTCAAATGTTTCAATCGTATTATGATGAAAAAACGAAGAGATACTTATCAGAAAAATATGAGCTTGTAGGATTGATAGATAAAAACTCGGATTTATTATCAAATATTGATCTTGAGATAAATTTATATTCATTTATTCCAAAGGACATCTCATTTGACAACATTTGTATTACTTCAGAAAAGTACTATGATGAAATAAAAAAAGAGATGGTTGAGGAGGGGATTCTTGAAGGGGTTATCTTACCAAAGTTTTTTTGGAGAGATATATATACTGAATTGCATTTTCCAATTGATAGACTTTATGGAATTGGAATCGAAATAGGAGGACCAAGTGTACCGTTTGAGTTAATATATAAAATCTCAGAACAATGTGATGGTGTAAACTATAGTGTAACTACTGTTTGGGGAGATAATTCGAAAAAAGAATATGAGTGGGAGGGCAAAGCAATAGGGAAACAAATAATTGCCGAGGCAACAGATTTGTCAAGGATACCAAGTAATAAATATGATTTTGTTTTATCGTCAAATAATCTTGAACATGTGGCTAATCCACTCAAGGCCTTATATGAATTCATAAGAGTAATAAAGAATAATGGTATTATTATTCTTTTGCTTCCAGACAAAAATAATTCATTTGACCATATGAGGGAATATACATGTTTTAGTCATATATTAAGTGACTATCAAAATGAAGTAGATGAGCATGATATGACACATTTTGAAGAAATACTTGGGAAACATGATTTGTCACTTGATAAGGAGGCTGGTACCTTTGAACAGTTTAAATCACGAGGGTTCGATAATTATCGTAATAGATGTCTACATCACCATGTTTTTTCGTCGGATCTTTTAGCAGAAATATCAAATTATATGGGACTTAATGTGATATATAATGGTATTTTTGACAATTATTTGTGTTTAATTGCAGAAAAACAAATCATAGGTAATGAGAGGTGAATTACTATTAGACTTGGCATATTTTGTTATTATGAGAAAGATACAAAATTACATGAATTTGAACAGTATATTTTAAAACAATTACGTGATTGTTGTGATTTTCTCATAATTGTAGTTAATGGTGTATTAAATACAGAAGGAGTTGAACAATCTAAGAAGTATTGTGACAAGTTTTTTGTGCGTGAAAATATGGGTTATGATGCCGCTGCATACAAATATGTAATATGCAAGTGCATAGATAGTTCAGATATTCAAAAATTTGATGAAATTTTGATATGTAATAATTCATTTTATGGACCATTTAAGAATTTTAGTGACATAATACATGATATGGAAAGTAGACCTTGTGACTTTTGGGGCTTGAATGGATATACAAATATTTTGTGGAATCATATACAATCGTATTTTATTGTTTTTAGAAAACATGCAATACCTAGTTTCGTGAATTATTTGGATAATTATATAGATTATGATTCGAAAAGTCTATTTGATGTTGTAGCTCAGTTTGAAATAGGTCTTTTTGACTATTTAACAAGGCAAATGCATTTATCATATGACATATATGCTAAAAGCCATACGTATGATATTTATACGTATCCAATTGGAGCAATTAAAAATTGCAATCTTCAGATTATTAAAAGAAAAAGCTTTTATGATAACACAACAAATGAAACAGTTTTAAAAGATACCATATCCTTTATCAGAGATAATACAGATTATCCGGTTGATATGATAATAGATGAATGGAATACAATTGATACAAAGATCCAAAAGAACATAAATATGACAGTGCCTTCCTATGAGACTGTTAGAGAATTTTCCTTAGGAAAAGACTTTTATATTTACGGAAATGGAATTGCTGCTATGAATATATATTGGATTTTTGGGAGGAATAATCCGCATTTCAAGGGTTTTATTGTTTCGGATGAGTTCTTTAAGGATGATTTGATTATCTTTGGACAGAGTGTTTATCCTTCATCTGAAATAGGAGATGATATTTCGGTTATTATCTCTCTAATAAAACCTCATCGGACTGAATTGCTAATGAGACATAACTTTAAAGACTACTTATGCGTCTATTGAGGTATTTATCATGAATATGCTAACCCTCATAATCCCAATATATAATATTGAACAATATCTCTCTCAGTGTCTTGACAGCATAATCAATCAGACATACAAAAATATCCAAATCATTCTTGTTGATGATGGTTCTACAGACTCAAGTGGCAGAATTTGTGATGAGTATGCTGATAAGGACTCAAGAATAATAGTCATTCACAAGGAAAATGGTGGGCTTGTAAGTGCAAGAAAGGCAGGTCTTAGAAAAGCTACAGGTGAATATGTAGTATATGTGGATGGAGATGACTGGATTGAATTAAATGCAATAGAGCATATGGTCGGAACAATTGAGAGAACAAAAGCCGATATTGTTCTATATGATCATTATGAGAATACTGGTGAATCACAAATTGTTGTTACAAATAATGTTAAAGAAGGACTATATGATAAGGGTAAGCTTTTAAGACATATATATCCGAAAATGATTTCAACAGAGCGCTTCTTTGAATGGCAGATTTTCCCTGCTGTCTGGGACATGATACTTAGACGAGATCTTCTTGAAAGATGCCAGTATGATGTTGATAACACAATTACAATGGGAGAGGATGCCTCGTGTAAATACCCATGTTTGTTGATGGCTGACATGCTTTATATAGAGAGAAAGGCATTTTATCATTACAGGCAGAATCAGAACTCAATGGTAAAGCAAATACCTGATACTCTCACTGAACGAAAGCGTATGAAAGCTTTGAACGAGTGTACTGTTAAGAAGTTTTCTGAGCTTTCATATATATTTGACGTTAGAAATCAGTGGCTTTCTTACATGCTTTTTATTATGGTTCCAAGGGCTGATCAGTTATACAGAGGATTTGATACGATGCCCTTTTTATATCCATATAGAGATGTAAAAAAAGGAATGAAAATTGCAATATACGGTGCCGGCACGTATGGCAGGCGACTTTATTCATATATTAGTCGGACTGGATTTTGTGAAATCATTGCATGGTATGATCGAAATTACTCAGAGCTTATCAGTCAGGGACTAGATGTTAAAAATCCTGATGAAATAAGCGGTCTTTCGTGTGATGTGATAATCATTGCAAATATGTTTGAAAGCAGTCGGCAGCAGATAAGAGGATATATTGAATCACGAACTAATGTAAGAGTAATTGAAATAGACAAGGACTTTATATTTTCAGATGAGTCATTAAAGGGGTTTGAATTAATATAGCATACAATGAGATGAATGAATTATTATCAGAGAAAAAAATAATAATTTACGGTCTTAGCACAGAAACAGAACGTGTACTTATTGAATGGAATGGCAAATATAATGTCGTTGGTCTTCTTGACGGCTTCATGACCGAGGGCGAACAATTCGGATATCGTATTCTTGACATTAATGAAGTTGTCAGGATGGATAACATTGCAATAATTGTTGTAGCCCGTCCGGGTTCGTGCAAGGTGATTACTAAGAGAATAGGTGCATTGTGTAGAGAACACAATGTGCCTCTTTTTGATATCCGTGGAAATGATTTGTTGGAAGAAAAAAAAGTTGTTTATGATTTCAAGGCAGTAAGTGGATATACAAAGCAGGAACTTTTACGGGCTATTGATGAATCAGAGGCAGTAAGCTTTGATTTATTTGATACTTTGTTGGTAAGAAATGTATCCTCTTTGGACGATTTGCTGTCAATTATTGATATCCGACTTAGAGATAAAAATATTAATATTACTGATTTTGTAAATATTAGAACAAGAGCGGAGAAAAAACTTTCAATTGGAAGAGCTCCAAGATTAGATAAAATCTATGGTGAAGTTTTAAATTCAACAAATGAATTAAACGCTGATGCTGAGGAACTTTCAATAATAGAATATGCAGTGGACTTAGATACAATAGAAGCTCGTAGGGAAATGGTTACACTCGTTAATGAGATAATTGAAATGGGCAAACCGGTATATATTACTTCCGACTGCTATTATTCCAAAACTCAACTTCAGGAAATACTGAAAGTAATTGGTGTCAATAAGGTAACAGATATAATTGTTTCATGTGAATATGATACATCAAAAACGGGTAACTTATTTGAAAAGTTAATAGCTATTGCAGGTACGAAAAATATTATTCATATAGGAGATGACACTGTAGCTGATGAAGAATCAGCAAAAAGACACGGAATAAAAGCATTTAGAATATACAGTGCTATAGAGTTACTGGAGTTAATTGGAGGATTAAATCTTCTATATAATGATCAATCATTATCAGATAGAATTCGTATTGGTATGTTTACAGCAAATTTATTTAATAGTCCATTTCAATTTGAAGATGACAGTAAATATATTAATGTTAATTCGTCATTTGATATAGGTTATTTATTTGCTGCACCTATGGTAATGGACTTTACCAGATGGTTTGAAGAAAAGACAATTGAATTAGGAATTGAGAACCGATGGCTTTGTGCCAGGGATGGTTTCCTTTTGAGAAGATTATATGAAGTAATGTATCCAGATGCTCGGGTAGAGTATTTTTATACATCGAGAATTTCTGCTATAAGAGCCGGAATGGATAGCTTGGAAGATATTGAGTATGTCGATAGTATGAAATTCACGGGTGAGTTAGAAGATAATCTTAGAACCAGATTTGGAATTGATACAGCTTGCATATCAGGTGATGATATTGATGAAGATGAATCAGGACTACTGAAATATGTGAAGCCAATTATACAAAATTCAATAGTGAAGAGAGAGAATAATAAGAAATATATTAATTCACTTAATGTTAAAGATGGGGATATTTCTCTATTTGACTTTGTGGCTAAGGGTACCTCTCAATTATATATACAGAAGTTAGTTAATAATCATATTAAGGGATTGTATTTTATGCAGCTTGAACCGCAATTTATGAAGGACATGAATCTGGACATCATACCATTTTATAAAGAGGAAGAGCGAGAGAAAAGTGCGATATTTGAAAACTACTATATACTGGAAACATTGCTTACGTCACCTGAAGCATCTGTAGATGAGTTTGATGAAAATGGAACTCCTGTTTTTGCAATAGAAACAAGGAGTGAAAGAGATATTGATTGTGTAATTAAAGCACAGAATGGAATTGTAGAGTACACAAAAAAATATCTACAATTATGTCCAACCAGTGCAATAAACATTAACAAAAAACTTGATGAGCAGTTTCTTATGCTACTACGTCATGTAGCAATCAATGATATAGATTTTTTAAGACTTACCGTTGAAGATCCGTTTTTTAACAGAATGACAGATATTACTGATGTTTTGTAAAATACATCAAATATGGTTTGCTTCATCAATTTTACTGAGAGGGAGACCTTCCTATACAGCAGTATTTTAGATTTTTCTTTGAAAAAATAGAAACTGCTGGCAAATCAATATCACGGGATTTATAATAGTAAGTAAGATAATTGGAATAAAATATTTAATAATAATAAAATACCTAAAAAATCAATAAATATAAGATTTTAATATCTAAAAATTAAGAAAAAACAAAAAATAAAAAAAGGTATAAATAGGGGTTAAGTTTTTAAAATTAGCACCGATATATTATACAAGTAAAGGAACTACTTAGTCTCTTAAGATTCGATGTAGCGTACGGGCTGAGAGGAATTAGGAGATAAAAAGTTCTAAATAACCAAAGTAGTGGAAAGGATTCCACGTATTACATTTTCAAGGAGGAAAAATTATGGTAGTACAGCACAATTTACAGGCAATGAACTCTAACAGAATGTTAGGAGTTACAACAAGCTCACAGGCAAAGGTTACTGAGAAGTTATCATCAGGTTATAAGATCAACCGTGCAGCAGATGATGCAGCAGGACTTTCAATTTCTGAGAAGATGAGAAAGCAGATCAGAGGACTTGACCAGGCTTCTAACAACGCTCAGGACGGTGTTTCAGCAGTTCAGACAGCAGAAGGTGCACTTGCAGAAGTACACGATATGCTTCAGAGAATGAACGAACTTGCAGTTCAGGCAGCTAACGGAACGAACTCAACTTCAGACCGTACAGCTATCCAGAACGAAATCGATCAGCTTACAACAGAAATCGACAGAGTTGCAGAGACAACAAAGTTCAACGAGACATACCTTCTTAAGGGTGATGCAAAAGGATCAGTAAAGACTGTTTACATGCAGCCACATGATGCAGGTCTTAAGGGATCAATGGGCAAAGTTAATGAATCAACCCATAAAGTAACATTCAAACTTTCTTCAATAGCTACTTCTGATAAGATTATGATCGGCGGAAAAGAGTATACTGTTGCTGATAATGGCAAGGGTGATGGAGATACTAAGCTAGATAAAACTGCTCTGGGCAACAAGATTATTGACGAACTTGTAACAGCTAATAGCATCGGAACATCAGCTAAAGCGACTGTTACCGGTGGCATTGATGCTGGATTTGAAATTACTCTTGGTTCACAGACAGTTTCAAAGGCTCTTTCATTCAACCTTCACGTTGGTGCAGATGCTGACATGACAAATAAGATTGGTGTTAGCATTGAGACAATGAACTCAGCTTACCTTGGTGTTAAGGGTCTTGACGTAGTAGGTACTGACGGACTCGGAACACAGGCTACATATGCAATCGACGCTATTGCAGATGCTATCCAGAAGGTTTCAGACCAGAGATCAGCACTTGGTGCAGTTCAGAACAGACTTGAGCACACAATTAAGAACTTAGACAACGTTGTTGAGAACACAACAGCAGCTGAATCACAGATTCGTGATACAGATATGGCTTCAACAATGGTTGAGTACACAAAGAACAATATCCTTCAGCAGGCAGGTCAGTCAATGCTCGCACAGGCTAACCAGTCAACACAGGGTGTTCTTAGCTTACTTGGCTAATAGAGTTCAGGCTATTATAACTACTATAAGTTTAGGGACCGGATTTCCGGTCCCTTTTTTTGAAAGAAATCCGATATTACTTGAAAGAAAGATACTGAGTAATTTACAATAAAAGTATTAATCTAAAGGTGCATATTCCGCTTGAACGGAACAGCCAGTCCGCGATAGCGGTAAGGCTGTCCG
>SAMEA3663028__coassemble_603_pt1 | contig 13452 bp, 10 predicted proteins | sample SAMEA3663028__metabat2_high_PE_020 | metagenome-assembled genome bin SAMEA3663028 (sample SAMEA3663028) | pig gut metagenome | biome: pig gut; feature: pig-associated habitat; material: faeces | place: France | collected 2012
TCAAAAAGCTCATACGTAATTTCTGCCTTCAGAGCATCCTCTTCAATGTGTTCATAAATGTAATCCTGAACGAACTTTTTGCTTTTGTAAGCATATTTTGGAAAACCGAATCTGACCAAAATATGAAAAAGCTCCGGTCTCCACAAAAATGCCAGCTGCCTTTTCCTGAAGAATTCGTAATGATTTCTCGGATTAAGCTTAGGCTCTCTTAATAAGTAAAAGTCCGGCTTTGCGTTGTTTTCTTCAACCGTGATGATACCCCACCACTCAGGAACATGTTCTTCGACATGATTAGCATGCTTTGAGCCGACTACTACATAGTTTTTGTCAAAACAACGGTTATACTCTTTAACCTGCTTATCAAGTCTTGCATAAGTATCGGCGTCAGATTTAATCTCAACCCCGATAAGGCATGAATCAGTGACAAGCATTACATCTGCTCTTGCACTTCCAATCTTCTTTTCCTCAACAATTCTGACTTTTCCAAGTGTTTCATCAAAATATTCAAAAAGTGGTTCGCGTATATCTTTATCGTACAGCATGCTTATTACTTCGCTTCGTTAAGCTCTTTATAAAATGCCAGGAGCCTGTCTTTTAACATAGGCCTTGAAAAAATAGTGCCTTTTAAGTAATCACAACCCATTTTCTTAAGTATTTCGGCGTGTTCCTTACTGTTAACATCCTCAATGATTACCTTCTTGCCGATAGCTTTTACCATATCAACCGTATTCACGAATATTGAGCGGATTTTCTCGTTATTCCAGTCGCTTGCAAATGACTTCTCAAATCGGATTGTTTCAAGCGGAACGGTTGAAAGCGTAATTATATTTGTATAGCCCGATCCGTAATTATCAAGCGAAAAACCAAATCCTTTGTCATGAAGCAGATTGACATTTTCCTCATACGTCTTCTGGTCATCGGAAGCACTTGATTCATCTATTTCAAAACAGATAAGCTTAGGGTCAACGTCATATGAAGAAATTGTTGAATAGAGCCTTTGTGCAAATTGCTTCTGAAGGCACATCGCGGTCGAAAGCCTTATATTAACCTTTTTAATTCCCGTGCCCTTGAAATCATCGCTTGCAATAAATTCGCAAACATCGGAAATATACTGTCTTCCGATTCTGCTTGCAAGCCCGTTACGCTCCATGGCACTTAACAGTTCATTTTTTTCTATGTAGTTAAAATCATCATCTCTAAGTCTTAGAATCGTATCTACTTCGTCATAGCAGTCTGTCGCCACATTGTACATAGGCTCATACGCTACCTCGAATTTATTGTTAATAATCCCTTGTTCAAGACGTCTTCCGATGCTAATGTGCTTTTTATATTCTTTTGTATTAATGACATCTTCAGTAAAAACGACCGTTCCCGGCTTTTCAAAGAAATGCTCGATTTTGCCGTATGCGACAAAATCTTCCATAATGTTAATCTGCTTCGGACACTGTGTGATAATTATACTTGCCTCAACAAAAATAAGTGTGTCGTTTACGTTAACTTCCGTGTTAAACTTTTCAATCAGCTTATTTGCAACATTCAGCGTTCTGTCATTATTGTTGTTATCAAGAATCAAACGAAATCTTCCGGATTTTAAGTTAAAAGCGTATATTTCATCTTTTTCGTTAGAAACAACACTTCTGATAATCTCTCCGGCTTCCTTCTCAAAAACGCTCACGTTATTGTACTTAAGCGTCTCTTCAATCATCTTAAAATTCGTGATGTTAACGTGAATAATATCAATCGGCCTATTCGTGAAAAACGCCAATTGAAGCTCCCTTGTGTATTCGTCCATCGAAAGCAGACCCGAATTCTTCTCGACCTTGTCCTTCGGGTTGTCGATGAACAATATAATAAATAAAATACTTAAGGAAAAAGCGAGCGTTTCGATTACTGTATTCGGATTGAAATACTGGTAAAGAATTGCAAGCAGGGTAAATATGACACTTGATGAGAGTGACAGAGATTTAACTTTACCTGTTAACGGTACACATTTAATAATGCAGTTAATTGCATATAAGCCGTATATTGCAGGCATTAAGAAGAGCCATAGATAATAGTCGCCTTCGAAGTATAATCCGGTCTCATCGTAATAGTAAAACCACTTGGTCAAAGGATCAAATAAGACCGCTAACACTGATAGTGCAATCGGAATCTGATGAAGTGCCTTTCGGCCAAGCGACTGTGCAGCGTGCCTGTAGCCCGTGATTTCAACGATATAATCTGCGTACAGATAAAATGCCACCGGACGTAATATGCAGTAAATCCCGGTTAATAAATAGCCGGGAACAATATATGCCTGCTTACCATCTATAATATAGGATATTATGTTAGATGAAACAGACAGAATTGATACGATAATAATTTTAACAAGCTTTTTCCCTGCCTTGTCGGATATTTTGTTCCTAAATTCAAGAGCAAAAAGCAGAATAACCAGAATAGCCAGTGCGCATATTTCAAAACACAAAAGCTCGAACATATATATATACCTCTGAATAAGTATCAAGAAAAATAAATAATCTATTCAATTATCACATATTTACAACCAATTTACAATTGTAATAAACGCGTAAACGTGTGATAATGTTATATCATGACTTCATTATTATATTTAGACTATGTTGCATTAATTATATATTACTTTATGCTTGTTGCATGGTTCTTCCGCTTGCGTAAGAGAAGGAGCTACAAAGGGCTTTATTTACCGTTACTTTTGGTGGCAACCTTTACCTGCGTCTTCGATATTTTCACGATTATTTTTAATGTCGAGGGCTCTTACTTTTTCGTGCTTAAATATGTGCTTAACGGCTTTTATCTTGTATTAAGATCGTTAATTCCGCTTTTGTATGTCGGATATATCATTTCAGTAACCGAGACATGGCATAAAATCGTTAACAATTCATACATAAAATGTCTTATCGCTCTCCCTTGTGTGATTTCAGCGATAATGACAATTACATCACCGCTTACACACCTTATATACTACATCGATGATTCGGGATTATACAAACGTGGTCCTGCGTTTTTCGTTCTGTATATCGATGCCGCAATTTACTTTATTTTATGTCTTTACTTCTGCATCAGATATTCAGAGCTTCTTAAACCGGAAAAATACATACCGCTGCTTTCGATTATTCCAAGTCAGGTTGCGACAGTCATAATCCAACTTATGTTTCCTCATATACTTTGCGAAATGATAGCAACTGCTATAAGCCTTCTGCTTATTATGATCACAATTGAGAAGCAGGAGGAAAAATTCAACCCGTCTACAGGACTATTAAAGTCAGAGATTTTCTATGACATGATTGACAATGCAAAGTCGGTTTCACGCCCATACTCGGCAATATTTATAAATATTGCGAACCACTCACTTCTGTCAGATTATCTGCCTTTGTCAGGAATGGTTACGCTCTATTCTTCGGTAGCAAGACGACTTGAAGCGATAGGCTCACAGCTTAAGATTTCAGCTGAGATTTATGACCTTGAAAACGGACTTTTCTCTGTTGTACTGTACGGCGATGATATTGAATTTGCTAACAGATATGCCTCATATGCGTTTGAAACGCTTAAGCATGACTGCATGGTAAACGGTCTGAATCTTACGGTACTTCCGAGTGTATGCGTATTTAAATTTCCGGAAGATACTAAAAGCGTTGAGCAGCTTCGACTTTTCCTGTCAGACTTACGAAACCATAAGTATTCAAACGGAGTGAACCTTGCTTCAACATATATGAAGAACAAGGATTATACTATTATGGCCAATATGGACACAATTCTTAAAGATGCAATTGAGAATGACAGATTTGAAGTGTATTATCAGCCAATTTATTCAAATGAAAAGAATGGCTTCAATTCTGCCGAAGCACTTTTAAGACTCATAACACCTGAATACGGCTTTATCCGTCCTGACCTTTTCATACCAATGGCAGAAGAATCCGGCGCAATTCATAAAATCGGATTAATTGTACTCGAAAAGGTATGCCGCTTCATATCATCAGATGAATTTAAGAAGCTCGGACTTGACTATATCGAAGTGAACTTATCAGTTGTCCAGTGCATGGATAAAAACCTCGCTGATAAGATTTTATCAGTGTGTAAAAAGTACGACGTCAATCCATCTCAGCTTAACTTGGAAATCACGGAAACCGCCTCTATTTTCACACAGCGCAATATGACAAAGAACATAAACCGCCTGTTCGAAACAGGCTATTCATTCTCGCTTGATGACTTTGGAACCGGCTATTCAAACCTCGTAAGAATCGCCTCTCTTCCACTTAATATCGTCAAGCTTGACAAGTCATTCACATGGACTGAAAACAGCGAAGACTTAAAGATCATCCTTGAAAACACAATCAACATGATTAAGAAGATGAACATGAAGATAGTCGTTGAAGGAGTTGAGACAGAAGAAATGCTTAAGCGCTTTAAGGACCTTGGCTGCGAATACATCCAGGGCTACTATTTCTCGAAGCCTCTCCCTGAATACGACTTCATCAACTACATCAAGGACGCGTCATAACATATCGCTCGAACTTATTCCCATCAACAAGCGCGTCACTCTCATACACAAATCCAAGCGATTCCAGAAGTCGCTTCGACCTTACATTTGCACTCATAACATGTGCAATAAGTGTATCGATTCCAAATTCCTCATGTGCATAATTTATGATCGCCTTAAGAGTTTCCTTCGCATATCCCATGCCCCAATATTCCTTAGCGAACACAAATCCAATCTCTTTATACTCCTGGTCGACCCTGTCAAATATTCCGGCTCTTCCGATTATCTCACCTGTCTTAACACTCTCAACTATCCACATTCCGTATTCATAGAACCGATACTGGTTTAGAATATAGTCCATGGTAAAGCGAATCTCTTCTTCCTTGCTTTCATACAGATTCTCAATATATTTAACGACATCCTCATTAGAATAAATCTCGTAAAGCCTGTCAATATCGTCTAACGTTATCTCTCTTACAATCACATTTTCAGTGCGCAGTATTTCCCACGGAAGGTTCTTCGCCCTAAGGTACATCCTCTCAATAGTCTTAGCACTCATTTCGGCAAAAGATTCAATACAATAAAGTGCCTCCGGGAAATCGTTCCCATTATTATCCCCATTCAAATAAACGGCCATACCTACACCATGCATAGCCGCGTAATCAGCTGCCCTTTTATTATCGGTAATAAGAAATGATTCCTCAAGCACTGCTTCAGGCATTGAAGCCATCAGAAGCAAATTATCAACAACCTCAAACGGAAGCCTTTCTTTAAACCCATCAATACTGTCACCCGTATTCAGTTTCTCAATATCTATGAATAGCTTTTTCATAAGCTAGTAACTCGTAATCTACCTTTTTATTTGTAAATTATATCTGAATAATTTTGATAGTTAAACATGTTTTTGTCCCATCTTTTTGCAAAGGAGATATTTTCATCCATTTTCAAAACGTATACGATAATTCAATTAACAGGTATGTTATTATACAACCGGGGGTTGTATGAGTAACAGTTATCAGCTGTATTTATCATATATAACAACGTAAGGTTGTAGTCAATTACAACCCTACGTTGTAAGCGTTCAAAGGATTATGATGTATAATAATAGTAGGAGGATATTATGAATCGATTTACGAAATTGCGAATTGATAATCGGTTATCACAGCAGGAACTTGCGGATTTACTTGATGTTTCTCAGCAGACGATATGTAAATACGAACTTGGTTTGAACGAACCTAGTATAAAGTCGTTGAAAAAGCTTGCAGATATATTTAATACAACTGTTGATTACCTGATAGAATATGATAAGGGCGATAACGCGGATGAACGTGATCTGATCATTGAAAATAAGCCGTTAACTAAAAGGGAGATAAACCATCTTAAAGGCTATAGGAAATTGACTGAGAAATGGCAGGACAATATAGACACACTGATAAATGATTTGAATAATAACTAGCCTCATCGTTACATTAACGCGTGAGGCTATTATTTTGCCTAATTTAATACAAATCAGTCTTTATATGATATACTTTATTATATGAGCAATGAATATATCAGATGGGATAAACTTGATAATACGGCGAATCTATTCCCTGTAATTGCAGGGGATTCACTTACTAACACTTACAGAATAAGCGTTACTCTAAAAGAAGAAGTAAGACAGCCTCTTCTCCAGAAGGCGCTTGATATAGTCACTCCAAAAATTCCGGGATTTAATTTAAGATTGAGACATGGCGTCTTCTGGTACTACTTTGAAGAGAATGGTAAGAAAGCTCCAAAGGTCACTAAGGAACACAACTATCCTTGTCGTTTTATTCACTCTACAAGGAATAACAGCTACCTTTTCAGGGTTTCTTACTATCAGAACAGAATTAACTTAGAGGTGTTTCATGTATTAACCGACGGGATGGGCGGAATTACTTTCTTAAGGGAGCTTGTTTATCAGTATTTAAGACTTTCTCACCCTGAGCTTAGGGAGAAGCTATCGGATTCGCTCTCTCCTGAGACATCTCTTAACAGAGATGACAGCTTCCTTTCTAATTATAAGACTAAATCTAAGAGTGTATATAAAGTTAAAAAGGCATTTCTTATTAAAGGTGAGCGTTTACCGCATGATGCATTTGGAGTAATGCATGCATACCTTAGCATAAATGAACTTAAGAAGGTATGTAAGGAGAAATACAATGTAAGTATAAACGAATATCTTGTAGCCGCATTCATATATGCAACCTACCGTGAAAATGCAGGAAGGATTACAGAAGAAAAGCCAATCAGGGTTGCTGTACCGGTTAATTTAAGACCTTACTTTGAATCAAATACTACTAAGAATTTCTTCGCAATGATTTCTGCTGAATTTATTCCTGTTAAGAACGAATACACATTCGCAGAAATTGCTGAAATCACTAAAGAAAGCCTTAGGAGCCAGCTGTCAAAAGAGCATCTTGAGAACATCTTTTCATATAATGTATCTAATGAGCAGAAGTTTATGGCAAGGGCTGTTCCGCTTCCGCTTAAGAACCTGGCAATAAGGCTTGTATATACTAAGTCCGCACTTGCCAATACAACAACAATTACTAATATCGGAAGCATCACAGTGCTTGATGACTACAAGCCATACATAGAAATGTTTTATGCAATGCTTGCATTTTCAAAGGGCCAGGAGCTTAAAGGCACAATTGCAAGCTACGAAGACACGCTCTGTTATTCAATCTGCTCGGCATGGGCAGATACTTCAATACAGCGAAGAATGTTTAAGCAGATGTCTTCTGACGGACTTAATGTAACTATCGAAACAAACGGAGTATTCTCGTGAAGAAATGTAACTTTTGCAACGTTAATATTAAAGATAATACCGATCACTGTCCTCTCTGCGGCGGTGTACTTGAGGGCGATGAGCCGGGTTTTGACACATACCCTAATGTCCTTAAAAAAGAAAAAGCCATCAGCTTCATATTCAGGCTGACGCTTTTTCTTGCGATTATTGCCTCCGCGGCTTGTATTATAATCAACATCTCAACAGGCGTAAGCATTGCCTGGAGTGTCATTGTTTCTTTATCGTTCTTATATCTTTTGCTTATTCTCTACTTATTTGTCAGAGAAAATGCAGGTTATAGAGTACGTGCATTTGGAATTGTAGCCGCCGGAATCATACTTGTCATCGTTATTGATTACATCTTAGGCTTTAAACGCTGGTCAATTAACTATATCTTCCCTTCTGCGCTCATATTTATGAGCTTATCGTTCCTTCTTCTTATGATCATTAACAGGAGGAACTGGCAGAGCTACTTAATCATCCATATGCTGATTACATTCTTTTCGGTCATTCCGCTAATAATGTATGCTCTTGAAATAATAACAGACCCTATAATGTCAATTATTGCATTCTCGCTTTCATTTGTCATTACTCTTGGAATCATCATTCTTGGTGGTTCGCGTGTTAAAAGCGAACTCTACCGACGTTTCCACATCTTTGGAAAATAGTCACACCCTTACGCTTATCTCGCCACCCGATAAGTACTCTTCATGCCCATCTTCAAATCTTACATGAAGGTGGCATTTTTCATTTATTCCAAGCACATGCACAGTAACATCATCGTCACTTATCTTCTCATGATCAGGCGTTAACAGCCTTACATCCTTACCGATTACAAACAAACGCTTCTCATATTCCTTAAGGAAATTTGCACCACTAAGCCCATCCTTAACGTAATTCATAAACTGAATTATAAGCTCTGCTGCGATATTATTGCGCAAGTTCTCGATTTGATTTTTGCCTGTAAATACAGCCCCCGCAACATCCTTGATTTCATCCGGGAATCCGCCGCTTGGCTCATACAAATTAATCCCTATCCCGACAATTACATAGTCAAGCGAACCGTCTTCAATAGAAGTCGAGGCCTCCGTTAAGATGCCGGTTACCTTCTTACCACGCATGTATATGTCATTCACCCACTTAATGTCTGCCTTAAGTCCGCTCACTTTCTCTATTGCTTTGGCAGAAGCAGTTGCCGCAATCGTTGTATACATCGACGCTTCCGAAATATCGACCTTTGGGAATAAGAGGAATGAAATATAAATTCCGGTATTTTTCGGTGAAAAAAACGACCGCCCACGCCTGCCTTTACCCGCAGTCTGTTCCTCACTGATGCATACAAATTGGCGTCTCTCCCCTTTATCTGCAAGCTGCTTTAAGTAATTGTTCGTTGAGTCAACTGACTTATGCGTTTCTATTTCAATTTCAATGCCTGATGTGCTTACTTTATCCTGAATATAGGCTTTTGAGAGTACATCCGGAGAAATCTTAAGCGTGTAGCCTTTATTGTTGACTGCCTCAACATGATATCCGTCTTTTTTAAGTGCGTTGACCGCTTTCCACACACTTGCCCTTGTGCATGAAAGTTTTGAGGCGATATCCTCACCGGAAATCGCCTCGCCCTTATTTTCTTCCAATAATAATAAAACCTGTTCTTTAACTGACATTTCAACCATCCAATTTATCAGATTATTCCGAATGCACTTAAGAGAAGAAGTGTAAGAAGAAGCGGAGCTATGAATTTAACCATTACGATATAGAGCTTCTTTCTTCCGAACTTTTCGCCGTTAAGTGTTACTTCGTCGATAACTGTATTAGGCTTAACTACCCAGCCTATGAGAATACATGTAAGTATTGCAACTACCGGCATCATAATATTGTTACTTAAGTAATCCATTACATCAAGTATCTGTCCTGTGCTGCCGTTTGGAAGCTTAAGCTCGAAGTAGAGCTTATTGTATCCAAGACATACGATTACACCTAAAATGAGTGCATACACAGTAACTATGATTGATGATTTCTTTCTCGAATAGTTAAGTGAATCCATAAGGCTTGCAACAATTGCTTCCATAATTGATACTGATGATGTAATTGCCGCGAATAATACAGTTATAAAAAATACAATTCCTATAACTCTTCCGATACCGCCCATTTCATTGAAAATCTTAGGAAGCGATACGAATATGAGTCCCGGTCCTGCCGAAAGACCGTCCTTGCCCATGAACACGATTACTGCAGGAATGATCATAAGTCCTGCAAAAAAAGCAACCAGTGTGTCAAATATTTCGATCTGGTTAATTGATGTCATAAGGTTAACATCCTTCTTAACGTATGAGCCATATGCAATCATAATTCCCATCGCAACTGAAATCGAATAGAAAAGCTGACCCATTGCATCAAGAATTACTGATAAAAGTCTTGAGAAAGTAAGTCCTGTAAAATCAGGGAGAATGTAAACCTTAAGTCCGTCAAGTCCTGAAACAATATTACCGTCGACTTCCTTTTTAAGGGTAAGTGAATAAATTGCAATGCCTACAATCATAACGAAAAGGGCAGGCATAAGTATCTTTGAATATTTTTCGATACCGCCCTCAACACCTAAGAATACGATAACCGATGTCGCAAGAATAAATATTACAGCATAAATAATAGGTGCCACATCTGATGTAATGAATCCGGTAAAGTATCCGTCTGCAACAGTATCTGCGTCATGACCTATGATAAATGTGCATAAATACTTTACTACCCAGCCGCCGATTGCACAGTAATACGGCAAAATAATAACAGGAACAATACAAGCAAGTACGCCAAGCTTATTCCAGCCCTTATGGATAACACCGTATGCCGTAAGCGGGCTCTGTTTCGTCTTTCTTCCTATCGCAATCTCTGTAGTAAGGAGCGTGAAACCGAATGTAAGCGCTAAAATGATATAGCAAAGGAGGAAAAGTCCTCCCCCGTTCTTAGCCGCAAGATACGGAAACCTCCAAATATTACCAAGACCTACAGCACTTCCTGCTGCCGCAAGTACAAACCCTATTTTCCCCGAAAAACTACTTCTTTCCTTCATAAAACCATCCTTCCATTATTAATTCACTCTTAACTTTTATGTTTTTAATTGCACATTTAGCTTATTATTTATATATATTTGTGATTACTCGCTTAGTTTTACAGTTATAATCCCGTTAATTATTTTGATTGAGTTATCATCCGGGTATGCGCTCATTGACTTAAACTCTTCTGATTCTAATATATCTCCCGGAACATCGATTACAGTCGGTGCAAATCCTGTGTGATACGCCATATATCTAAGCCATGACTCACGATTAATTAAGTCTCTTGCATTATATTCATAGCCTAATATTACTGTGTCCTCATACATTTCATTCATGTCGTATAAGTTGTTGTCGACAATCTTTGATTCACCGCTAAAGCATACCGGCATGTCATCATTATACCCGTCAAGCCCTGTAATTCTTGACTGCATCACAGTGAAGAACGAATTCATTTCTTCCTCCACAAGATTCATCTTAAGATATGCGACATTATTTGAATATATGTAGCACAAAGTAATCGTGCCAAGAAGTAACGCTGCGAATACATTTAGTGCCTTCTCTATAGGAAAAGAGACAGCCTCATCGCTTGTTTTTTCCATAAGAAGTGCCGGCATAATAAGTACAAATACCGTCGCATACCGCATAAGAGTGTGCACGCTATAATTATCATCTGTAGACATGACATACACTATATTCACGGCAAGCGGCATAATTACAACACATAACGCAAAAAATAATATATTCTGTATCGCTAATTTCTTCCTATATATATGTATCAGTATCGTGACGGCGGCACTAATAAGAAATGCTATAATAAATACCCACATACATGTCGCTTTATTGATTCCGTTCCACTTAATATAGAAAAAGTGCAGATACGACTGAATAATTCTTGATGGAATCTTGGCTATTGCAAGTGTTCCCATTTCATCAGCACCCTGATAGCCTGTAGCGGGCGGCTTCATAATTATTACGGACAATTTGTTGATAACAAGATAGAGTAAAAGGCTTACGATAAATGAAGCAATGAAGCTTACACCCTTTTTAATGCTATCAATCAACTCTATGTCTTTATCAAGAAGCATTACCATAACTACAGTAAGCGAAACCGTTAATGCAACTGAGAAATACGCCTGATAAAATCCAAGCGACAGCGTCAGAAGAATAACGCCGCTAATATACTTTCCTTTCATCGTCTTACTTACAGAAAGCACAGAAAACATAAGTGCCATGAAGTAAAAAACGGCCGAAAAGTTATAAGCAAAGGTACTCGTAACTACCGGATACACGGCAAATATTGCGCCGATAAATATACTTAAGAAGCTGCCCTTCACGCATAGAATATCAACTGTTATTACTGCGCTTATTGCAATGAAGAGTAGTGATACTACTATGTTGAAAAACGGCAGGTGGTAATTACCAAGAAGGGCATCGTTAATAACACCCATATATCCAAGCGCCCATCTTCCGATTCCGAAAGTTGTACCAAGTCCGTTAAGGATTGTTGCATCATGATAAATGTAATTATTGCAAAGTGCATAGCCATGCGCTAAAAATCCCGCAATAAGACATGAGAGAAATGCGTATCTCTGCTGCTTATTAAGGCTTTCGATTTTAAATTTTACCTTATCTACAATATAGTCCATTAAATCTTCCTGTTCTTAATATTTTGTTTTGAATATCTGGTAACGTAGTCATAGTGCATGAAATCTGATTCTTCTATGCTGATTTCTGCTTTGACATTTTTAGCTTTTGTGTAAAGCTTTACAATTGCCATTTTATTCATAAGAACTTTAAGTGCTTCTAAATCATCTTTATTTTCAGCTTTAATTAATGCGCCAACACCCTTAATCAGCACGGCATTATCATTAAGCTTTAGCGCTTTATCAAGCGAATCGACAGTCACTATTTTAGTTCCGATCATCTGCGATACATCATCAAGCTGTGAGAAAATCTCAGTTTCTGAATTAGAGAGTGCTATCAGTGCTTTATCTGTCAGTACTTCACAATATCTGTAAGAAGAATTGTCCTCCGGGCAGGTGTTTAAGGCCTTAAGGTAGTTGTTAAGGGTGTTATCTTTAATAACTCGCTTAACATTTCTCTCACAAATCGATTCGAGAAGCTTTACCCGTTTCATCGCTTCTTCCTTGTCTTTCCCCAGTACTAAGACTCCGTGATGAATCATAAGCACTGTGTGTGCTCCTGTTAATAATGCACTCTTACATGCATTAGTAATCTCTTTAGTTCCGGGAAGTCCGTAATCAGCAAGTGCTATGCCCCCAAGCTTCTCAATCTCTTCTTCTGTAATATCAAATAATTCTGAACCTATAGGTGAGCCGGCTGAAGTTTCAAATGATTCTGAAACTGTAGGTGAACCAGCTGTAGCTTCAAGTGAATCAAATCCTGCAAGAGATACGGCTGTAGCATAAGTCTGATGGGTGTGCACCACAAAATTCACATCATCAAATACTTCATATGCTGCGCTGTGTACGCCCTTCTCTCCTGACGGTCTGTTAATCCCCGTATATTCTCCGGTTTTAATATTAACACTTACAATGTCTTCTTCCCTCATTGAAGTGTAGTCAAGTCCACTCGGGGTAATTAAATAATTATCAGCATCTATTCTTGCACTAATATTCCCCCAAGTTCTTGCTACAAGCTTCTCTTCTAAGAGCTCGATCCCTGTATCAATAATTTCTCTTCTTTTATCCATATTATTCATATGCTACATATTAACACGTCACACTCATCTTTGTCACGATGTAACGTGCGGGGCTAAATCAGCATAAATTATTTTTTTGGCCCCGCGGGAGTTGCTGCACAAGTATCAAGCGGGGCTAAATCAGCATAAATTGTTCTTTTTGGCCCCGCGGGAGTTGCTGCACAAGTATCAAGCGGGGCTAAATCAGCATAAATTGTTCTTTTTGGCCCCGCGGGAGTTGCTGCACAAGTATCAAGCGGGGCTAAATCAGCATAAATTGTTCTTTTTGGCCCCGCGGGAGTTGCTGCACAAGTATCAAGCGGGGCTAAATCAACCTAAATTGTTCTTTTTGGCCCCGCGGGAGTTGCTGCACAAGTATCAAGCGGGGCTA
>SAMEA3663028__coassemble_609_pt1 | contig 13363 bp, 12 predicted proteins | sample SAMEA3663028__metabat2_high_PE_020 | metagenome-assembled genome bin SAMEA3663028 (sample SAMEA3663028) | pig gut metagenome | biome: pig gut; feature: pig-associated habitat; material: faeces | place: France | collected 2012
TTGAAATGCTTAAAAATGCCGGAATGTGCTTCTTCTTTGCCCAGAAATATCACTCAGCAATGAAGTACGTAGGTGCAATCAGAAAAGAACTTGGAATAAGAACCGTCTTCAACATTTTAGGACCTCTTACAAATCCGGGAAAGCCTACATACCAGCTTCTTGGCGTTTATGATGAGGCACTTGTTGAGCCACTTGCAAGAGTTCTTTCTTCACTTGGAGTTAAGAGAGGAATGGTAGTTTACGGACTTGACAAGCTTGATGAAATTTCAATCAGCGCACCTACAAAAGTTTGTGAATTTGAAGGCGGAATATATAAAACATATGAAATCTGTCCGGAAGTATTTTCTCTTACAAGAGCTAAAAAAGAAGATATTATGGGCGGAACAAAAGAAGAAAACGCTAAGATTTTACGTGGCATTTTATCATCAGAAAAAGGACCAAAGAGAGATGCCGTATTAATGAACGCCGGTGCTGCTTTGTATATTGCTAAAAAGGCTGATACAATAGGTGACGGAATTAAGCTTGCGGCTAAGCTTATTGATTCTGGAAAAGCAATGGAAACACTTGAGCTTATCATTAAAGAGAGCAATAAGTAAGAAAAGAATGTAATCAGTAAGCATATGCAATTTAACCTGACTTTATAAATAAAGGGATTTAATCATGACTATATTGGAAGAAATTGCCGAATATACAAAAGCAAGGATAGAAAAGGAAAAGAAGCAAATCAGCACAAATGAACTAAGAACCCTTGCGGAAAAAATGAATGAAAACGAAGGCTTTGTTTTTGAGGATGCAATAAGAAACAGCGACAATATGGCGTTTATCTGTGAATGTAAAAAGGCCTCCCCATCAAAGGGGATAATTGCAAACGAGTTTCCATACGTTGACATTGCGCTTGAATATGAGGCGGCAGGCGCAGATGCAATATCTGTGTTAACTGAGCCGAAGTGGTTTTTAGGAAGCAACAGCTACTTAGAGGAAATCTCAATGACAGTTAAAATTCCCTGCCTGAGAAAAGATTTTACGATTGACCCTTTTATGATTTATGAAGCCAAGGTCATAGGGGCAAAAGCAATACTTCTTATTTGCTCACTGCTTGATACAAAGACACTCAATGAATACATACAAATTGCCGACGAACTTTCACTGTCGCACATTGTTGAAGCGCATGATGAAAAGGAAATCGAATCTGCAATGAATGCAGGGGCAAGAATAATCGGAGTGAATAACAGAAATCTTAATGACTTTTCGGTTGACATAAATAATTCCGGACGATTGAGAAGCATGGTGCCAAAGTCAACAATGTTTGTTGCAGAAAGTGGCATCAAAACAAGAGAAGATATAACCAAGCTTGAAAAGATCGGAGTTAATGCTGTCTTAATCGGCGAAACGCTTATGAGAGCAGATAATAAATGGAAAATGCTTAACGAATTAAAAGGTATAGAAAGAGGACAAAACAATGAGTAATTCAAAGGGACGATTTGGTAAACACGGCGGACAGTATATGCCGGAAACACTTATGAATGCCGTAATAGAGCTTGAAGAAGCATATAACCATTATAAGGATGACCCTGAATTCAACAGGGAATTAACAGAGCTTTTTAACGAATATGCCGGACGTCCGAGCAGACTATATTTTGCAGAAAAGCTTACAAATGAGCTTGGAGGAGCCAAAATATATCTTAAGAGAGAAGATTTGAATCATACAGGTTCCCACAAAATAAACAACGTACTGGGCCAGGCGCTTCTTGCCAAAAAGATGGGTAAGACAAGACTTATTGCCGAGACGGGAGCAGGCCAGCACGGTGTTGCAACTGCAACGGCAGCAGCACTTCTTGGAATGGAATGTGTTGTATTTATGGGAGAAGAGGACACGAAGCGTCAGGCATTAAACGTATACAGAATGAAGCTTCTTGGTGCAACTGTTATTCCAGTAATGACAGGTACAAGAACTCTTAAGGATGCTGTATCAGAAGCAATGAGAGAGTGGACGAACAGAATTGATGACACTCATTACTGCTTAGGTTCTGTAATGGGACCACATCCTTTTCCGACTATAGTCCGTGACTTCCAGGCAGTTATTTCAAGGGAAATCAAGCTTCAGATTATGGAAAAGGAAGGACGTATGCCGGATGTTGTAATGGCATGCGTTGGCGGTGGCTCAAATGCAATGGGAACATTCTATAATTTTATTGAAGATAAGGACGTAAGGCTTATTGGCTGTGAGGCAGCAGGAAGAGGTGTTGATACTTACGAAACAGCAGCTACAATCGCAACCGGAAAGCTTGGCATTTTCCACGGAATGAAATCATATTTTTGCCAGGATAAGTACGGTCAGATTGCACCTGTATACTCTATTTCTGCAGGACTTGATTACCCGGGAATAGGACCTGAGCATGCATGGCTTCATGACATTGGAAGGGCAGAATATGTTCCTGTAACAGACGAAGAAGCAGTAAATGCTTTTGAGTTTTTATCAAGAGTTGAGGGAATCATTCCTGCAATCGAATCAGCACATGCAATCGCACACGCAATAAAGATTGCACCTTCAATGGATAAAGATAAGATTATTGTAATAACTGTATCGGGACGTGGCGACAAAGACTGTGCTGCAATTGCAAGGTACAGAGGGGAGGAAATATATGAGTAGAATTAAAGACGCATTTAAAAGAGGAAAGGCATTTATCCCTTTCATTACTTGCGGTGATCCTGACATAAATACAACAAAAGAAATCATCAGAGAAATGGTAAAAAACGGAGCTGACATAATCGAGCTTGGAATTCCGTTTTCCGACCCTACCGCAGAAGGTCCTGTAATTCAGGAGGCCAATGAGCGCGCTCTTTCAGGCAAAGTCACAACAGATGACGTTTTTGAAATGGTAAAAGAGCTTAGAAAAGAAATCCAAATTCCATTTGTATTTATGACATATGCAAATGTTGTATTTTCATACGGCACAGAGGAATTTTTGAAAAAGGCAAAAGAAAGCCTAATGGACGGACTTATTTTGCCGGACGTACCATATGAAGAAAAGGAAGATTTTCTTGATACGTGCGATAAGTACGGAATCGACCTGATAAGCCTTATTGCACCTACATCAAAAGACAGAATCAGAATGATTGCAAAAGAGGCAAAGGGCTTTTTATACTGTGTTTCTTCACTTGGTGTTACAGGAACACGTTCGGAAATTTCAACGGATTTATCATCAATGATCGAGCTTGTAAGAGAAGTGAATAAGGATATTCCGTGTGCTATCGGATTTGGTATTTCTAATCCTACACAGGCAGCTAAAATGGCTGAGATTTCAGACGGCGTAATAGTTGGATCTGCAATAGTTAAAAAGATTGCACAATATAAAACAGATGCCCCTGAAAAAGTAGGAGCGTTCGTAAAAGAAATGGTTGAGGCTATAAGATAAATGCTTGTTAAAATTTGCGGATTAACACGCACTGAAGAAGTAAATTACTTATTTGATAACCGGGCCGACTTTGCCGGAATTGTTTGTTTTTATGAAAAAAGCAAACGTAATGTTTCCATTAAAACCGCAAAAGAAATCATTAATAAAATACACGCCCTGAATAGGGAAACGTCCCATAAAATAAAGAGTGTAGCAGTTACGGTAAAGCCTGAACCGGGTCAGATTAATTTAATAAAGGAAGCAGGCTTTGACTTTATCCAGATTCATGGAAAAGTAAACGATGAAATAATTGACAGTTGCCCGCTTCCTGTTCTTAAAGCATTTAATGTAGACGACCTTGATGATTATGAACACTATCTTAATATGAGTAATATTAAAGGCTTCGTTTTTGATGCGGGTGTTCCGGGAAGCGGAAAGATTTTTGACTGGAATGTATTAAATAATCTTAAAAGAGATAAAGACAGATTATTCATTCTTGCAGGCGGTCTCAATGAGAAAAATGTCAGGGAAGCCATTCAATTTGTAGCACCGGACTGTGTAGATGTATCCTCAGGTGTTGAATATGATGAGGATATTTTAACTAAAAAAAATATAGTAACCGGAAAAGACCCTGACAAAGTTAAATCTTTTATTGAAAATGTATTAAATATCTGATAACGTATTCATAAATTAGTATTGTTGGGAGGCAAATTATGAATATGTTTTTGGCGGCACTTTTATTTATACTCGGAATAGTGCTTGTAATTAAGGGTGGTGACTGGTTTGTTGACGCTTCAAGCTTTATTGCAAGAGCGGCTAACATCCCTTCATTTATTGTCGGTGCGACAATTGTCAGCTTTGCGACTACAATGCCTGAGCTGCTTGTATCGGTTATGGCAAGTCTTGAAGGCAAAAACGATATGGCGGTAGGCAACGCTGTGGGCTCTGTTACAGCAAATACAGGTCTTATCATGGGACTTGCAATTGTCTTTATGACTATTGTTACACCAAGAGTCAGCTATTTAAAGCAGTGTATAATACTTGTCGTTGCAGGTGTAATTCTCTATATCGGATCACTTAGCGGAACGCTTGCTCCTTGGGCAGGAACAGTTCTTATTATTGTTTTCATCATATTTATGGTGATTAACGTCTTCTCTGCAAAATCGCAGAAAAATGCAGATGAAAAGCTTATAGTTACTAAAAATGATCTCATCAAAAATATTGTATTATTTGTAGTCGGCGCAGCAGGAATTGTGCTTGGCTCTAATTTCTTAATTGACGGAGGCTCTGCAATTGCAACAGCTCTTGGAGTTCCTGAAAGAGTAATAGCCGTTACAATGGTTGCAATCGGCACTTCGCTCCCTGAGCTTGTAACTACAATTACTGCAATAAGGAAGAAGGAATCAAGCCTCTCTGTAGGAAATATTATCGGAGCGAACATTATTGACTTATCGCTCATTCTTCCTATATGTACATTTGTTTCAAGCGGCTCATTTGCTGTATCCAGTCAGTGCTTAAATATCGATCTTCCTGCATCTATTATTATTTGCCTGATTGCGGTACTTCCTATGATAATCAAGGAAAAGGCATATAAAGCGCAGGGAATAATAATGCTTTTGGCATATGCAGTTTATCTTTTTATAACTATATAATTTAATAAAATATGGTTTGTAAAATTATATAATCGGCTGTATTATGTAACCTATTAAAACCATAGAATAAATGCAAATTGCGTGGATTAATTGCGAGAGTATAAAAAAATGCAAATTGCGTGTTTTTATGTAAACCATAAATAGCTTTATTTCGTGTATACATGAGAGGAATATAATAATGGATTTTGTTAAAAAGTGGGCAGTTAAAATAGTAACATTAATGGTTGGTCTTACGATTGCACACCTTGGATGTACTTTGTTCATTTTAAGTAATCTTGGAAATGACCCTTATAATGTACTGATTCAGGGACTGTACAGAACACTTTTAAATCTGACGGGACTATCTGTATTAACTCATGGGAGAGTACATGTTGTTATATGTGTGATAATCGTACTTGTCCTTTTGATTGTAGATAAGTCATATATTAAGATCGGAACACTTCTGTGTATGCTTTTCGGCGGACCGATTATAGATGTGTTTACTGTACTTTTACAAAACATTATTACGGATTCAATGATAGTAAGAATTATTGCAATGGCACTTGGCTCAGTAATCCTTGCATTCGGAATGACGATAGTAATCAAATCAGACTGCGGCACCGGACCTAATGATTTAGTAGCCGTAGTAATAAGTGATAAGAGTAAAAAGAACTTTGGAGTAATAAGAATTATTGTTGATATCTGTTTTGTCGTAATAGGATTTCTGCTTTCGGGAACAGTCGGAGTGGGAACACTTTGCTGTGCATTTTTAGTAGGACCTGTTGCCAACATTTTCATGCCGTTTAATGAAAAGATAATTAATGCAATATACGAAAAAGCCGGAATAAATTAGATAATGAATAAAAATGAATTCTACGAAAACAAATATGATTCAGGACTTAAGATGGCAATAAGGTTATGCTTATTGTTTATCGTTTTGTTTTGTGTGTTTGGAGCAATAGTATCACCTAAACTAAAGCTCTTTGACGAAGTAGCCAGAAGGTATGATGGCGAGTGGGTATTGAAAACGGAAGGCATAAGTGAAAAGACCTTTGTAATGCCTTTTTTAGTAGAATTTGAAGAAGGCAAAAGCACTGTCATTTCTACAATACTGCCGGATGATATAGAAAAGGGAACATATTTAACCGTTCAGACCGCACTATGCTTTGATGCGTATGTTGACGGGCAAAAAATAATGTCTTTTGACAATAATACGTCAAGACTTCCCGGCAAAATCACAAAGTCAATAATAATACCGATTCCGCTTAATGACAGCTTTGCCGGAAAAGAGCTTTCACTTGACTTATCAGCCGGAAAGTATAATAAGCGCGTATTCAAAAATGCATATATCGGTGGGCTTATGGGCATAATCATAATGCTTGTCAAAAACTATGCAATTCAGTTCTACATGTCGATTCTTCTTGTTATTGCGTCATTATTAACGGTTATAATATTTAAGTACATCGAAAAACGTGACGGAAGAAAGGCCCCGCTTATTTATTTGGCGGAAGGCGTACTTGCTATTTCAGCGTGGGTAGTGCTTGACAGCCCGCTCTTTCAGTTTGTATTTCTTGGATTATATTATGACGGTGTTGCAAGCTTTATGCTTGTAATTGTTATGGGACTACCGATTTTACAGTATTTTGACGAGATTCAGGACAAGAAATATCATAAAATATATGTAATATGCGAGTCTTTCATTGTAATCAATTTTATCATTCTTACGGTATTACATTTGACTGATATTTTAAGCTATGACAAGGCACTTATATTTATTGATTCGCTTCTTTTAGTTTACATAATTGTGGTTTTTGCATGTACGGCACATTACTGCTTAATAACAAAAGCAACAAAGCACGTAAATGTTATTAAGGGATTTGTATCATTCAGCCTTTTCAGCTTTTTAGAAATCATTATGACAATGGTCAGATCCAAAAGGACATTTACTATAGATGCGAGCGGTGTTTTCGTGCTTGGCGGTTTAGTGTGCCTTCTCTATTTTGCTATTTTAGACCAGTTAAAAGTGTTTGATGTCATTAAACAGGAAGCCATGGACGCTATCGCGGCAACAAATGCCAAATCTGAATTCTTAGCGAATATGTCTCATGAAATAAGAACGCCTATTAATGCGATAATGGGAATGAATGAGATAATATTAAGAGACAGCAGTGAAGAAAATGTTAAGGAATATGCCAAGGATGTAAAAAGTGCCAGCGAATATCTTTTAAGCATAGTAAACGATATACTTGATTTTTCAAAGATAGAAGCGGGAAAGATTGAAATAGTATGTGATAATTACGACCTTTCCGGCTTAATACTTGGCGTAGCAAATCTTATCGAAATGAAAGCAGAAGGCAAGGGACTTAAGCTTATTGTGGATGTTAATGAAAAGTTGCCTTCAAAGCTTTATGGTGATGATAAACGAGTAAGAGAAATCCTTACCAATATATTAAACAATGCCGTCAAATACACAGATGAGGGCTTTGTAAAATTGTCAATTGACGGTGTTATCAGTGATGACACATTAACACTTAAAATAGAAGTAAAGGATTCGGGACAGGGAATTAAGGAAGAAGACTTAGATACAATTTTCTCAAGCTTCTCTCAGGTTAACAAAAAGAAAAACAAAAACGTTGAGGGAACAGGCTTAGGACTTACAATTACAAAGAGCCTTATTGAAATAATGGGCGGTACGATAAGTGTTGAAAGTGAGTATAAGAAGGGCTCGACATTTACCGTTACCTTACCGCAGAAAATCGTATCTTTTGAAAAGATTGGCGATTTGTCAAAGAGAAGATATTTGGTATCAGAAGGCGAAAACGTCAATAAGAAAGAATTCGAAATACCGGATACATCAATACTTGTTGTTGATGATACACCTCTTAACAATAAAGTAATTTCAATGCTTTTATCAAAGACAAAGGCAGAGGTTACATGTATATTAAGTGGTGAGGAAATGCTAAAGCTTATTTGTGAGAGGCATTTTGACCTTATATTCCTTGATCACATGATGCCTAATATGGACGGAATAGAGACTCTTAATATTTCTAAGACACTTGAAAACAACAAGTGTATGGATGTTCCCGTCATTGCGCTTACTGCAAATGCAATTGTCGGGGCAAAGGAAATGTATATCGAGGCAGGCTTTGATGATTACTTAAGTAAGCCTGTTAAGTCAGAAGCACTTATGGACATTATTGAAAAATATATTTCTAAGGATAAAATCAAAGAAATATAGAGGTTGATGTGAAAACATCCTAATTAAATATAAAATGGGAACGCAAATAGTAATCACAGGCGACATCGGATTTGACAAATATATGGACAAAAAATGGAAAGACAGTGAGCTTATTAGCGAAAGCTGTCTTGAATTTTTATGCAGTGCAGACCATGTCGTTATTAATGTCGAGGGCCCGCTCCTAAAGAAAGAAAAAGAAGAAACTACAGGAAGTAAAGCATTGATTCACAGTATGGACCCTGAAGCTGCTGATTTTTTCGTTAAGCTTGGCGCGGATATATGGAACATTAACAATAACCATATAATGGACGCAGGTGAAAAGGGGATTAAAGACACTATCTTAATTGCAAAGGAAAAAAATGTTAAGACACTTGGTGCCGGCATGAATATTAAAGAAGCGGCTAAGCCTTTAGTGATTAATGAATGCGGAGGAATAGCTCTTATTGGCACGGGTTATGAGAGAGCATGCAGAATCGCGACTTTTGATACGCCGGGATGCCTTAATTTTTCAAGGATGGACATCATTGAGTCAGCAATCAAACAGGCTAAAGCAAACAACCGATGGTGTGTAGTAATCGCACATGACGGTGAAGAATTCACATCACTTCCCATGCCATACACAAGAGACAGATATATAAAATATCTTGAATTCGGCGCCGATATTGTCGTTGCACATCATCCGCATGTGCCTATGAATTATGAGCTTTTTGACAACAATAAAGCGATATTTTATTCACTCGGCAATTTTATATTTGATACGGATTATCAGAGAAGTCAGTTTAATACAGAAAAGGGTGTTTTGTTAAAGCTTATATTTACAGATACCTGCTTTTCGTTCACGCCTTTTGGAATAAGCATTGACAGAGATGCAGGAAGAATAGTTGAGAGTGAAATTCCTGACATTTTCACAAATGTAACAAAGGAAGAATATGAAAAGCTTTTACCACTCGCAGCAAAAGCATTTATTGAGAATACAAAACGACAGCTTAGGTATTTAAAGCCCGACAAATTTGTAAATGCGACCGATGAAGATTTTGTTGAAAACTTCTACGAGCCGTTAAGAAGCGGAAGAGTACCGGGTAAAATTCTTGATATGCAGATAGTGTATCCGCTGTCTCTTCAAGCCGATAATGAAATGTGGCAAAAATCAAAGCTTGATAGAGTTAAGGAATATATATTAAGTCAGATAAGGGAGAAAGATTAATTATGGCATCAAAGGTTTATTTTACGACGTTTAAGACAACGGAAAACGAAAATCTTCTTATGAAGTTAAACAGACTTCTTAAGACAGCAGGGATGGGTGACATTGATTTTGACGATAAGTTTACAGCAATTAAAATCCATTTTGGAGAATACGGAAATTTAGCATTTTTACGTCCTAACTATGCAAAGGTCGTTGCAGACTTTATTAAGGAAAAGGGCGGAAAGCCTTTCCTTACCGATTGCAATACACTATATGTCGGCTCAAGAAAAAATGCACTTGACCATATTGAGACAGCTTATCTTAACGGCTTTTCACCTCTTCAGACAGGGTGTCATGTATTGATTGCCGACGGACTTAAGGGTACCGATGAGACTTTAGTAAAAATTGACGGTGAGTACGTTAAGGAAGCCAAAATCGGCCATGCAATTATGGATGCAGACGTGTTTATTTCCCTAAATCACTTTAAGGGACACGAGATGGCAGGATTCGGAGGTGCCATTAAAAATATCGGAATGGGATGCGGTTCAAGAGCAGGTAAGATGGAACAGCATTGTGACGGAAAGCCACACGTAATTACTGAAGGATGTGTAGGGTGCGGAGCATGCACAAAAATATGTGCACACTCGGCTCCTATAGTTAAAGACGGTAAGGCCTCAATTGATCAGGATAAATGTGTCGGCTGCGGCAGATGTCTTGCCGTATGTCCAAAAGATACAATTAAGGCGAATTTTGACGATTCAATTAAAATGCTTAATTACAGAATGGCAGAATATGCATATGCGGTTCTTAAAGACAGACCGCATTTCCACATTTCATTAATCTGTGACGTATCACCAAACTGTGACTGCCATGCAGAAAACGATATTCCGATAGTACCTGACATCGGTATGCTTGCAAGCTTTGACCCGGTTGCACTTGATATGGCTTGTGCAGATTTAGTCAACAAAATGCCTGCTAATCCTGGAAGTGTACTTTCAGACAATATTGAGGCAGATGTATTTAATGAGTGCGGACATCATGACCATGAAAAACATGACCATTTTGAAATGACTCATCCTGACACTGAGTGGAGAAGCTGCCTTGAGCATTGTGTGAAGCTTGGTATAGGTACCATGGATTATGAACTTATAAGAATTTAATCAGTTCATCATAAATATCTTTGTAATGGTCATCGGTAATACCGAAATCCATCTGCTTGTAAGACCACGCCGCCCTGTGAATACCGTATTCATTAAAGGCGGCGTTTATGTCTTTAAACCAGTTAAGTACACCATCCGTTGCCGCTCTGTCAATTACGCCATATTCACCGCAGTAAAGAGGTACATCATATTTTTCGGCCACATCAACAGCCTCTTTAAAGTATCTTTTGAAAAATTCCTTATCGCACATAACACCGTCATAGCCTTTTGTTAAATCAGCGTAAAATGCACCAATTGTATTAAGGGCGACCTTATAGTATTCACCCAAATCCTTTGGATAAGAAATTCTGAAATCCTCAGTCATACCATCAACCCAGTATGCTGCCTGATGAGTGAAAATTAGTGGCTCATAGCAGTGGAAGTTGAATACGATTTTTTTATCAACAGGTGCTCTTAATTCTTTTATAGAGATAACGCTGTTGTTTCTTGTGCCACCGATTAAAATCCATGTATCCTTTGCATATTTTCTGATTTCTTTAATAGTTTCTTCAGCTATATCGTTCCATATATCCTTAACATCAGGGTCTACAACTTCATTAAGAATTTCAAACGCCATATTGTCTGATAATTTGCCGTAGCGCTTTGCAAGCTTAATCCATAAATTGATAAACCTCTGTTTTAATTTTGCATCGAGGAAAAAGTCCTTACAGTTGTCGGAATCATCGAAAATATAGCCGGCCGCCTTGTGGAGGTCTAAAATCATATTAAGACCATACTTTCTGCACCATGAGTAGCAGTTGTCAATATAAGTATAGCCGCTTTCAATGTCTTCACAGTCTTCGGTTTCTATTACCGAATAATCTATCGGAAGACGAATGTGATCAACACCCATTGAAGCAATTTTTTCAATGTCGGATTCTTTTATAAATGAATCCATATGCTCCTTTGTAAGAGTGTTCTGGGATAACCATCCGCCTAAGTTAATACCTTTTTCAAATCCTTCGAATTTTCTCATGTTTGTTCCTTTCATTTGATAAAGAAAAAAATTATTATTCGGAAAATCAATATTTATATGGATAAAATAACAAATTTCCTGTATTATTTCTAACATATTATATTAATAGTATTCAACAGGAAAATAAGGAGACACTTATGAAAAAGTTTTTTGAAGAATTCAAGAAGTTTATTTCACGCGGTAACGTGATGGATATGGCAGTAGGTATAATTATCGGCGGCGCATTCACTGCAATTGTTAACTCGCTTGTAAATGATGTAATAATGCCTGCTGTTTCGATTTTGACAGGCGGCATAGATTTTTCCGGCCTCTGCATTAAGCTTGGAGAAGGGGAAGAGGCGGCTGCAATAAATTATGGTTCATTTATTTCTGCGATAGTAAACTTCTTAATCATTGCATTTGTTATTTTCTGTCTTATTAAGGCACTTAACAAATTCCATAAGGAAGAGCCGGCTAAGGAGCCTACGGAAAAAGAGTGCCCTTACTGCAAATCGATGATTTCCATTAAGGCGACAAGATGCCCGCACTGTACTTCTCAAATAGAGTAAATGTATGTAAAATTCACGATTTGTACGATTTTTCGTCGGTTTTTATTGACTTATAAATAATAAGCCATTTATAATTGAATTTATATTGATTATTATGTAATTTAATTTTAGGAGGAAACAAAATGTCACGTATTTCAAAGTTATTTACAGGTCTTTGTACAGCTGCTCTTTTCATGATTATTTTAGCAGCTCCTGTTAAGGCTGATTTAGCATCAGATGCAGCATGGGTACAGGCTCAGGCTCAGGCAGGACTTAAGTCAGCACAGGCAGCACTTGATGCAGCTTACGCTACAGGAGTTAAGGATGCAGCATGGGTACAGGCACAGCAGGCAGCAGGAATGGCAGCAGGACTTGCACATCAGCAGGACATTGCTAACCAGGCAGCAGCGGGTCTTAAGTCAGGACAGGCAGCACTTGATGCAGCTTACGCAGCAATCGCTCCTGCAGCAGCAGACAGAGAGGCTAAGGCAGCAGCAGGACTTAAGTCAGCACAGGCAGCACTTGATGCAGCTTACGCTACAGGAGTTAAGGATGCAGCATGGGTACAGGCACAGCAGGCAGCAGGAATGGCAGCAGGACTTGCACATCAGCAGGACATCGCTAACCAGGCAGCAGCAGGAATGGCTTCAGGCCAGGCTTACCTTCAGGCTATCGCAGCTAAGACAGCAGCTGATGCAGCATGGGTACAGGCACAGGCTTTGGCAGGAATGCACTAATCAGTTAATAATTATAAAATTTACACAAAATTATTATAAAGGGACCGGTTTTTATTGGTCTCTTTTTAATTGACTATGGTAAAGCATTATAGTAGAATAAAGAAAATGCGTAATTATATAATGAATATTCATTTAAGGAGGAATTAACATGTCACGTATTACAAAGTTATTAGCTGGCGTATTAGCTACAGCTATGGTTGCTACAGTAGTAGCAGTACCTGTTAAGGCTGATTTAGCTTCAGATGCAGCATGGGTACAGGCACAGGCTGAAGCAGGTATTAAGTCAGGAAAGGCAGCACTTGATGCAGCTTACGCAGTAATTGCACCAGCACAGGCAACAACAGCAGCACAGCAGGCAGCAGGTCTTAAGTCAGCACAGGCAGCTCTTGATGCAGCTTACGCAGTAATTGCACCAGCACAGGCAACAACAGCAGCACAGCAGGCAGCAGGTCTTGCTAAGGCACAGGCAGCACTTGA
>SAMEA3663028__coassemble_620_pt1 | contig 13207 bp, 11 predicted proteins | sample SAMEA3663028__metabat2_high_PE_020 | metagenome-assembled genome bin SAMEA3663028 (sample SAMEA3663028) | pig gut metagenome | biome: pig gut; feature: pig-associated habitat; material: faeces | place: France | collected 2012
GCAGACACAACACCGGCCGGTTTATTAAGAACATAATATACAAATTCCTCGTACTTGATTTTGTCATTATCAAGATAGACTTCGTCCTTTTCAGGATTAATTTTCAGTGCCGGGTCTTTCTTGATTTTGCCCCCAACTCTTACATGATTATGATAAATCCGCTCAACCGCCTCGCTGCGGCTAAGCTTAGTCATGTTGCTTATGAATTTGTCAAGACGCATCTTTGCCATGAGTGTTCCTTCTTGTGCAAATCAATTAACTTAGAAAGAAATAAATTGACTTATAAAGAAATAAAATAACTTAGAAAGTATACAGGAATTCGAAAATGTGTGCAAGCATAAACAGGTGCGTTCGACAAAAGTCGAACGCACAGGAACACAAATGTAACAGAAAAGGGATTATCAGCATGTGGTTTTATTTAATTATTTATTACAAGAAATTGCATAATCTGAACTAGATAACATCCTAAAGACTATTTATCTTTCCTCTGATTATACAATTAGTTTTGAAGACCATATTTTCCATTTCGACAGTTCCACAGGCATCATTGACAAAGTCTGCGTAATAATCACTATTGCCAAAAAATCGATCAAGAATAATCGATGTGTCTGTTATACCATCATCAATGCTACCACTTAAGGTGTTATAACTGCTGTATTTATAGTCTATAGTTCTACGTACAAGACCGCCTAAGACAGGACGCATATGAATATATCGACTTGCGCATAGCATTAAATTGTCATCATGTCGTGGCATTTCATAGATACATGTCTCAAATGCGATACCACTTTCTTTTTTCTTTCCAAAATGGCATAAATATGTATGATTTAGCCATTTTACCGCTTTTATTATTGGGTTATTTTCCTTCTCAACGATCAAATGATAACAATTCGGCATTAAGCAATAAGCGATAATCCTAAAGTCAAAGTAAACCTTGCAGATTGACAGAAGACATAAAAACACCTCATAATCTTTCGCACGTCTGAACAAATCGATTGCTACATTTTCCGCATCATATAAACAGTCTATACCACCCTGGACCCAATACCGTCTCCGCCTATGCATCACTCCTCCTTCCTGCTTAATAACCCCTTATTACCTATAGGCATTAGCATCATCAAGTATTAGGTATAATATATGGTCTGTTACATTGTGCTATTTTATATATGTCGCCGTAATAATTAATATTTCATACAGATTTTGTTGGAATAATGTGAATAATCTGTAAATTATATATAAACCGCTCATTAATGATTAAGTTACCCTATCGTTATCCACAATTTCCTACTGTCATCCAATGCAAAATATGATAAAATACACATTATGGATAAGGAAAAAGTTACACAGTTTTTGGACAAATTGGACATAGAATATGACCTTTTGCAACACCCGGCAGCCGTGACCGATGATGCAATAAAATATCTTGATGAAAATTTGCCGTCTAATCCGTGCAAGAATTTATTTCTTGTGAACAGGCAGGGGACCGAATTTTATCTGTTGATGATGCCTAGAAACAAGGATTTCAGGACGAAATACATTAAGGAGCAGCTTGGGCTTTCGCATCTTTCTTTTGCTAAGGAGGAGCACATGGTTGAAAAGCTTGATGTGCACCCCGGCTCTGTAAGCGTCATGTGCCTTATAAATGAGAGCGCGCACGATGTGCACTTTATTCTTGATGAAGATGTGAAAAAATCACAAACAATACGTTTTCACGTCGGGGACAATACATGCTCGGCAAGAGTCAAATTGAGCGACTTCCTTGAGAAGATTATCCCGGCAATCGGGAAAGAACCGATATCAATCGATATCCCGGATATGAAAGAATAAAAAATAATAGGAACCGATATCCCGGACAAAAGTTCAATACAAATCAAATAAAATAAAAATAAAACATAAATCAAATAAATAGTAAAATATAAATCATATATAAACAAAATAAAAAAATAAATCATATATAAATAAAAATACAATAGAAATATAATTAAATAAAAACAAAAATATAAACGGAGGACTAAAGATGTATTTAGAGGAGTACAACCGCTGGCTTAAGGGCACATTTGAGGATGCTGATATTATGCCGGAGCTTATGAAGATTGAGGGTAATGATGACGAAATCAAGGATAGATTCGCGGTTTCGCTTAAGTTTGGTACAGCGGGACTTAGAGGCGTTCTTGGCGCGGGCACTAACAGAATGAATGTGCCGGTAGTTAAGCAGGCAACGCAGGGACTTGCTAACTGGGTTAAGACACAGGGCGGCAATCAGACAGTAGCCATAAGCTATGATTCGAGACTTAAAAGCGATGTTTTTGCTAAAACAGCAGCAGGTGTACTTGCGGCAAATGGCATAAATGTGCGCATTTATGACGCGCTCATGCCTGTACCTGCACTTTCCTTCGCTACAAGGTATTATAAATGCAACGCCGGAATTATGGTGACAGCGTCTCACAACCCGGCAAAGTACAACGGATACAAGGCATACGGCCCTGACGGATGCCAGATGACAGATGATGCGGCAGCAATCGTTTATGAAGAGATTCAGAAAACGGATGTCCTTAACGGGGCTAAGTACATGTCTTTTGCAAAGGGCGTCGAAGAAGGGCTCATCAGATTTGTCGGCGATGACTGTAAGGATGCTTTCTATGCAGCAATTGAGGAACGCCAGGTTCGTCCGGGCTTATGTAAAACAGCGGGCCTTAAGCTTGTATACTCACCACTTAACGGTGCCGGCTTAGTTCCTGTTACAAGAGTTCTTAATGATATCGGAATCACGGATATTACAATTGTGCCTGAGCAGGAGTACCCAAACGGCTACTTTACAACATGTTCATATCCTAACCCTGAGATTTTTGAGGCTCTTAAGCTTGGACTTGAATTAGCAAAAGAAGTTGACGCAGACCTTATGCTTGCGACAGACCCTGATGCAGACAGAGTCGGAATTGCGATGAAGTGTCCTGACGGAAGCTTCGAGCTTGTAAGCGGTAACGAAATGGGTGTCCTTTTACTCGATTACATCTGTGCAGGCCGTATTGAGAAGGGCACTATGCCAAAAGACCCGGTTGCCGTCAAATCAATCGTATCCACGCCACTTGCTGACGCCGTTGCCAAACATTACGGAGTTACAATGCGCTCGGTATTAACAGGATTTAAGTGGATAGGAGACCAGATCGCCGGTCTTGAAGAAAAGGGCGAAGTTGACAGATTCATCTTCGGATTTGAGGAAAGCTACGGTTACCTTGCCGGCCCATATGTACGTGACAAGGATGCGGTCATTGCATCAATGCTTATTTGCGAAATGGCAGCTTACTATAGAAGCATCGGCAGCTCGATTAAAGAGCGTCTTGAAGAAATTTACAGCCAGTATGGCCGTTATCTTAATAAAGTTGACTCATTTGAATTCCCGGGACTTACAGGCATGGACAAGATGAATTCAATCATGAGCTCATTTAGAGAGAATCCGCCTAAGGATTTTGCAGGATACAAAGTTGAAAAAGTTACAGATTACCTCGACTCAAAAGCAACAGGCTTACCGTCTGCAAATGTACTCATATATGCTCTTGAAGGCGGTGCTTCAGTCGTTATCAGACCATCAGGCACAGAGCCTAAGATCAAGACATATTTCACAACACTTGGAAAAGACTTAGAAGAAGCTATGAAGCAGAAGGATGCGCTCGCCAAGAGCCTTAACCTGTAGTGTCAAAGAACAATTAACAAAACGGGGTATGGTCAATTTGTACCACACCCCGTTTTTTTATAAAGCTTCACCCGATATCAGTCATGAGCATCAGTTCTTTGATGATTCCTGATATGAGAATTAAAAAAATCCCAAGAATTGTTACAAATATTATTACCGGGTACGCTCCGGCGTAACCGGATCTTGAAATATGATTGATTAAAATCCCGCAGTATGCCCAAATAATTGCGAGCGAAGACATAAAACGATTCGAGAAAATAACAAAAAGCATTCCTAAAACAGTTCCCCCGATTAAAACGATAACAGTAAAGAATTGCTCGGAGAGATTAAATATGTTCCAGTTGAGCTTAATAAGGAGAACGCTCATATTTGCAATTGTTGCTGCGACAATCCATCCGAAGTAGAGATCAAATGTATATAGGCATATTTTGGCAAAAAGCGGAATATGCGGCTCCATCGCGGTAAGCATTACGTTCTCAGGTGAAAGCCTGAACGAAATGATTGCAAGCGAAAGAAGCAGACCTATCATAAAAAGCATCGACAGGAATGTTTTTTCGTAGCTGAAGCTGAAAAGCCAGCCGATGTTCAAGATACAGCTAATTATGAACCACGGACCAATAAGTGATACGAAGGTGTTCGCGAAGACTTCATTAAATACGCCAAGCTGGTACACAATAAAATATCCGAGTAAAAGATAAATCACAAACCAGATTGAAAAGGTGAGAGGTGCGGGCGTGAAAAGGCTGTGGTATTTAGCCGAAATTTCGGCGGTTGAGCCGCGCCCAAACGGGAGAGTGTTCGCGATGATATTTATGCTGATCATTGAGATAAAAAAAATAATATTCCAATATTTAAGAGATTTTACCATAATTATCCTCCGTTTCTAGTCGCCCTACAGCGGGGCAATCATTTGAGGGTACCGTTCAATCAACAAGGTTTATATAAAACAAAAGCCGATTGCTCCCACTGCAGGACATTGATTTATGTAAACAACGACAGAAAAAATGATTTCTCTCGAGGCGTATTTGAATAATAACACTGAATACTGGCCAAAGTGCTAACCAACTTTTACCACCACAATACAATTTGCATTCAAAATAGCCAGAATTCTGGCTATTTTAACAAAAATCACCCTGATTAGTTTCCTTGATCTCCTAATTCTATAATTGCGTAGAGTAGGACCAATATGTATATCAGGAACATACAGAATAGTAATTTCCTGCAAAAATCACCCTGGCGGGTTATGGAATATTACGTCACAAAGTGATATAATTTAAGCATAGTTCAACGTCAATTTGTACACCTAAATGGAGGTGAATGATGAATTTATGACACGAACGCAGCTTTACAAGAATTTCGCAGACAATATCGAAATTGAGAGAGTGAGGATGAAGCTAACGCAGAAAAAGATGGCCGATGCGCTTCAGATTTCACTTTCAAAGTACAAAATCTTAATTACAAATCCTTACGAGGCCAATATTGACATTTATCTGGCCCATCAGATTCGGATGCTGATAGGAAAGTCAGTGAGGGAACTTTGCGGCGATGAACTGCCGGAAATGGAGATGATCGAGCACTTTCGGCAGCTGCCGAAGCACCGCCAGGATTCAATCCGCTACATCATCGAAACCGAGTATCAGCTCAATAAAGACGCCAAGCAGGATGCCAACGAGGAAGAATTCACGACATGCTACGTGCCGACCGGCAACATGGAAGACGGCATGACGCTTGATTCGCGCGACTTTATCACAGTTAATATCGCTGAATATAAAAAGAAGAGCCGTGAACGTATCGACTGCGCCGTGAAGATAACATCAAATCACCTGCACCCTGTCTACAGCCGTGGAGATATTCTGCTCATTTCAAAACGTGCGCCAAGAGACGGCGATGTCGGCATTTTCATATCAAAGGAAACGCGTCAGATGTATATCCGTGAATTCAAGCAGACAAACCCTTGCGAACTGCGCCCAATCACAAGCTACGGCGAAACAATCTATGTCAACAGCGACGAAAAGACAGACATGGACAAGTGGATTAAGTTCGGCACAGTCATCACAACTATGCGCTAAATGAACTAATAATTTTGTTCGTGCACAATATCATGTTATAATGATACGAAATGACTAAATTATGCGGAGAAGCAAAATATGATTATTACCAGAGCACCTTTTCGGGTGAGCTTTTGCGGAGGCGGAAGCGACCTTCCGGGCTTTTATGAAAAGTACGGTGGCTGCGTATTAAGCACAACTATTCGAAAATATATGTACCTTACAATCCACAATTATTTCGAGAAGGATAAGATTGTCCTTAAGTATTCGAAAACGGAAATAGTGGATAATTATGATCAGATAGAACACAGAATTTTCAAGCAGTGCCTTAAGGATTACGACATAAAGGGCGTTGAGTTGTCAAGTATGGCGGATATTCCGGCAGGAACCGGTCTTGGTTCATCAAGTACGTTTACGGTGGCTCTTTTACAGCTGTTAAACACTTATAAGGGGACATATCAGTCTAAATACAAGCTTGCAAAAGATGCGTGTGAGGTTGAAATTGATAAGTTAAAAGAGCCGATTGGGAAGCAGGACCAGTTCGCGGCGGCATTTGGCGGACTTAAGTTTTATGAGTTTATGCCAAACGGCTTTGTGAATGTCGAGCCGGTTGTCATGGCACCTGAAAGCTATAAAAAGCTTGAGAATAACATCCTGATGTTCTACCTTGGCGGCACGCACTCCGCATCTGAGATTTTAAAAGAACAGTCGCAGAATGTTAAGGCTTTAGATAAGGCAGCAGTGCAAAATAAGATGTGCGATTTAACAAGGGAGCTTAAAGCTGAGTTACAGAACAATAACGTGGACGCAATGGGCGAGCTTTTGCATAAGAACTGGATGCTTAAGAAAACGCTTGCTTCAGGAATTACAAATCCATTAATTGATGAGACTTATGATTTAGCAATGGCAGCAGGCGCAACAGGCGGTAAACTGCTTGGAGCGGGCGGCGCAGGATTCATGATTTTTTATGTTCCGCAAAGTAAGCACGAAGACGTCAGAAAGGCGCTTTGTAACTTACGCGAAATGGATTTTGAAATGGATAATTCCGGCGCATCGATTGTAATGACAGACAGGGATTTCATATAGGAGCATTAGATGAATATTTTAGTAGCGGGCGGCGCAGGATTTATCGGAAGCCACCTATGTGACGCACTTTTATCTAAGAATAACACTGTTATTGTAGCTGACAAGCTTATTATGGGCTCTAAGAACATTGAGCATCTTAGTCAAAATACAAACTTTAAGTTCTACGAAATGGAGCTTGCTAATCAAGACAATGTCGACAAATTGTTCAAAGATAATAAAATTGACATAGTCTATCACATGGCAGCAAACTCTGATATCAGCAAGAGTGCAAATGACACATCAATCGATTTTAACGACACATTGCTTACAACAAGGGTGCTTCTTGAAAGCATGAGAAAGAATAATGTCAAGAACATTTTCTTCGCTTCTACATCAGCAGTTTATGGCGAAATGCCTGATATAGTGCTTAACGAAGAAACGGGCGGACTTAAGCCGGTTTCGTATTATGGCGGGGCAAAGCTTGCATCGGAAGCATTGATTTCATCATACGTGTCAATGTGTGATATGAATGCCGTGATTTTCAGATTTCCGAATGTTATCGGACCAAGACTTACCCATGGTGTCGTTTATGACTTTGTTAAGAAATTAAGAAACAACCCTAAGGAACTTTTAATCCTGGGAAACGGTACGCAATGCAAGCCTTATATTTATGTGACTGATTTGGTCAATGCAATAGTAAAGCTTACAGAACAATTTGAACCGGGGGTTGATGTTTTTAACATAAGTGTTATGAGCGAGGGTACGAGTGTTACTCATATTGCAGAGATTGTTGTTGATGTCTTAGGACTTAGTGATGTTGAGTTTAAATATACGGGTGGCGACAGAGGCTGGAAGGGCGATGTGCCGAGGTTTAAGTACGATATCTCTAAGGTTCTTGCTACCGGCTGGAAGCCTGAATATACATCTGATGAGGCAGTAAGGAAGGCGGCCCAATCATTAAGGTAAATCAAATTATGAATGAATATGTAGCCATCATTCAGGCAGGCGGGAAGGGAACCCGGATGCTTGAACTGACAAAAGACTTAATCCCTAAGCCGCTTCTTAAATTAAACGGCAAGCCGATGATTCAGTGGCAGATGGAGTCTTTGATTGAATACGGAATTAAAGAATTCATCTTTATTATCGGGCATTTAGGCGATAAGATAAAAGAATATTTCGGAGACGGCGCTAAATGGAATGTCAGTATTTCATATATCGAGGAGACTGAGCCGCTTGGAAGTGCCGGCGCGCTTTATTATGCGAAGGAACAGCTTGATGGAAGAAGTGCGATTTTAGTGTTCGGCGATGTGATGTTTGACCTTGACTGGTCGCGGTTTATTGCCTTTCATGAGGAGAAAAAAGCAACCGTGACGCTTCTTGCACACCCGAATGCACATCCTTTTGACTCGGATTTACTTATTGTGAATGAGGATGGGGAGGTGCTTGGCATAGATTCTAAGACAAACGTCAGAGACTATGATTACAAAAATATAGTAAATGCCGGTCTTTCGATTTTTGAGAATAAACTGCTTGATGAAATAACTGAGGCTAAGAAAACCGATTATGAAGCACAGCTTGTAAAGCCGTTAATGGCTACCGGCAAGGTGTATGCATATAACACGCCTGAGTATGTGAAGGATGCGGGAACGCCTGAGAGATTTAAAATGGCGTGTAACGAGCAGAGAAACGGCGTTTTGAGCGCTAAGTGTCTTAAGAATAAGCAGAAGGCCATTTTCCTTGACAGAGACGGCACAATTAATGTATTAAAGGGCTTTTTGACAAAGGCAGAAGATTTTGAGCTTTTGCCGACGGTGGCAGAGGCAATTAAGAAAATAAATTCATCTGAGTATTTAGCGATAGTAGTGACAAATCAGCCGGTAATCGCGCGCGGTGAATGTACATATGAAGAGCTTGAAAAGATACACAATAAGCTTGAAACACTGCTCGGAAGAAAGGGAGCTTTCATAAATGACTTATTTTTCTGTCCTCATCACCCGCACAAAGGATATGAGGGAGAAGTTCCTGAATTAAAGATTGACTGTAATTGCCGTAAACCAAAGACAGGTATGATTGTTAAGGCGGCTGACAAGTACAATATCGACCTTAGCAAATCGTGGTTTGTCGGAGATACGACAGGGGACATTCAGACAGGAATCAATGCAGGGCTTAAAACAGTGCTTGTTAAAACCGGCGAAGCCGGAAAAGACGGAAAGTACCCGGTAAAAGCGGATTTTGAAGCGGATAACCTGGCTGATGCAGTTGACATAATTCTTAATGCCAACAATTTGTCATAATAATTGTGATTACAAATTCATATACTGAATTTATTAATTGCAGTAAACAATAATAAATATACAAGGTGAGAATCGTGGACTTTAGAAATGATATTCGCAGCTACATTGCATGCGAGATTGAAACATTAAAAAGACTTGATATTGATGCAATAAATGATGCATTAAACCTGATTTTAGAAACGCATGAGAACCATAAACGCGTTTTTGTATTCGGTAATGGCGGAAGTTCTGCAACCGCATCGCATTTTTATAATGATTTTGTAAAAGGATTATCTGAGGATATCGCGAATAAATTCCGCTTTCACTGCCTTAACGACAATATCCCAACAGTCATGGCAATTGCAAATGATATCGGATTCGAAGAAATATTCCGTTATCAGTTAAGAGGCGTCATTGAACCGGGTGACATCGTGCTTGCAATTTCCGGCAGCGGCAATTCTAAGAACATAGTCAACGCAGTCGAATATGCAAAATCGCAGGGCAACAAAATCATCGGACTAACAGGCTACTTAGGCGGTAAACTCATGGAACTAAGCGATATATCGCTTCATGCACCCGTTAACAGCATGCAGGTAACAGAAGATATCCATATGATTTTTGATCACCTTATGATGAGCGTTCTCTACATGCATCTTAGCGGCAGAAATCATCTAGGATGCTGATTACCGCGCGATTCAGAATAACGCCGTAATGGCACTTCCTGAATTAAGACTAATACAAATTATTTAATATGGAATTATAAGAATGGAAGGAAGTTAAGCATGAACCGTGCAGTAATAGTATGTGGTGCAAAAATTAAAGATTATGAATTTGTAAGCTCCTTCTTTGCGGAAGGAGATTTCTTTATATATTGCGATAGCGGACTTGTTCATGAGGACAGATTTCTATCGAAAGTAGATACTAATGCCAGGCTTATTATCGGAGATTTTGATTCTTATAAAAGGCCTGAACGAGATACTGAAATAATCGAACTCCCGGTTATGAAGGATGACACGGACTCTGTCTATGCTATTAAAGAAGCAATATCAAGAGGGTACAAGGATATACTGATTGTTGGTGCAATTGGCGACAGATTCGACCACTCGCTTGTAAATGCATACGCCTTAATGCTAATAAATGATTTGGGCGCAACAGGGACAATAGTAGATGATTACTCAGAAATGACATTAGTATATAACGGGATGTCAGCAGAAATCGAACCAAATTGGAGATACTTTTCTCTTATTGCCATTTGTGGCACAGCAAGCGGCGTAACGATTAAGAATGCAAAATATAATCTTGATAATGCAACGATAAATCCTAAATTCCAGTACGCAATAAGTAACGAGGTAGAAGGCAAAATACCAGCAAGGGTGAGTGTTGAAGAAGGTGCCCTTTTGCTGATAAAGGATAGGTTTTAATTAATTTCAGGCAAAATGAAAACACACGCACTAATGTTGAAATAATAAACCAAACTCTATATAATAAAAGCGTTGTTTTACCAATAAAATTAAGAAGGTACATCTTTTAGGAGACAGTGAAAGTTAATGAAAAAGCTTAATGAGTTTTTTGATGAAACAGGCAGATTTATTTTTGTTTCATCTGTGATTGTTATGATTTTGGCACATGGATTTTGCTTTATGAATCTTATGTACTCTCATGATTCGCTCACATTTATATACACTTGTGGACCATTTAAGGTCAGTCTTGGAAGGTGGTTCTATCCCTTCTTGGAAAGCAGAAGGTTTTTCGCCACACCTTGGTTTATGGGAATATCGAGTATTTTGTATGTATCCATGGCAGTATTGTTAGTGGCTAAGCTTTTTAACTTTAATAAAGTACAAGGTATTTGCATAGCAATCTTGTTTGGCTCAAATGTTACATTAACATCTTTGTTTTGCACATATATATTTGATGCAGACGTAGATTGTTTCGCAATATTTTTGGCATGTTTTGCAGTATTTTCTTTTAAGAAATTCCCTAAAGTAATCAATATTATTGTACCGATTTTTTCGTTAACGTTATGTCTTGCGTTATATCAATCATATATATGTCTTGCAGCAGGCTTGTATATTGCATTGTTAATTCAGAAGTCAAGCAAAAGCAATTCATGGAAAGATGTATTATCAGTATTCTTATGTGGACTAAAGGAATTGTTTACCTTGGCATCCGGAACGATATTATATGTTTTTCTCACGCATGTGGCATCAAAGCATTATGGCGTTGAGTTGTTAACAGGCCATAACAGTGCAGGAAGTCTAAGTTCTTTAAAAGTTTCTGGTATGATAGAAAATATCCCCAAAGCGTATGAATACTTCAAAGATACCTTCTTTGGTATCACAGAATACAATACCCTTACAATCGTTAGAGTTAATTATGTTATTGCTTTATTCTTAGCTGCATCTGTTGTAGTGTACATTATAAAGCACAAAAAGTTTTTGGGTTCATTGATAATTGTGTTGCCAGCTATTTTAATAATGCCTTTAGCATTAAATGCTATATATTTAGCAACGTCTGGGGTGATACATCAATTAATGATTTTTTCATTCTGTATTGTATATCTGTTACCTTTGATCATTATTAATACTCAAGACATAAACGTTTTTCAAGATGAGCCTCTAAATAAGTATGCGGAATACATAAAAAAATTAATATGCGGAGTCACTATTGTTGCAACAATGGTTATTGGTTTCAATAATATAGTCTATGCTAATGGTGCATATGTGTATAAAAAGCTAGTTTATGATAATACACAGCTTCACGCTCAAACAATCTGGAAAGATATAAATAGCATAGATGGCTATATTGAGGGTGAGACCCAAGTTGTATTTATGGGTGAGTTTTCTAAATCAAGTGCAGCGTACAACAGTCCCGTTGCCACTAGATATTACGATCAATTGACAGGTGCAAGTAATTCATCAATTACTTATAACGGAACAGAGTATCAATTTTATTATGGTATTTTGGGTAGAAACCTAAATATTACATATAATGATGCGACAATTTCTGAAGCGAAAGAATATGCAGATATGCCTATTTATCCATCAAATGGATATTGTAAAATGATAGATGACAGAGTGGTAGTAAAATTAAGTAACTAATAATATCATTTTATTGAAAAGTGCTTACGAACAATCTAATAGATTTTTAAATTAAAAAGGTGATTATTATAGTACCACCTCAAATTTATATTAATGAGCAACTGATGGATTCATTTCTTGTACATTAGTATGATTGAATAAGACAAGAAGAAGAGAGTTTAATAAATGTGTATAAAACAGCATTCGTCAATATTTTACATTGCTGGATTCTTAGCCTCGATAAGTGTTCTGATAAGTATTTGTAATTTCATTTTGGAAGATAAAAATGCAAAAAAGTATGTATGCACTCAGATATGAAGAAAGCATAATGACAACTGGTTTTTATATCCCTAAATAAAGCGATTCATTATATCTTGATAAATATTCCTATCCACTTATAATTTGCTGTGAGACACTTGGATTTACGCGTTTTTAACAGTATGTGATATGCAGGTGCATTAAATATGATAGATAACTTGGAGGAAATCTATGACTGACGAGAGAGAAATTGATCTTTATATTATTAAATAGAACAGTAATTGATTTGGTTAAGTCGTTTAATGATATGCAGTTAGAATATTTTGATAATAATAGCATATCCGAATTATGGAAGGTCCCAGATCAAGACATAATAAAGAAAGAAGAAGAGGATAATACAACCATCGGGATTAGCCCGAAAACGGTTGTTATTGGTGCCGTGGCATTTACTTTTATATATTGTATGTTTGGACACTTAAATATATTTTTGATGGCAACATAAAGATATCCGACGATTTGCACCAACTTATCAATGCAGACCTAATCGGGAATATTATCACAGTAAAAGAGCCTTCTTTTGTTATAGATAAGCTTATATATAGGCTTAAGCATCATACGGGCGGTAAGGTGCTTTCTGTTGAGGATTCGCTTGAGCTCATTGCTTCTGTTATTTCGGTAAATGCTAAGAATGGTGAGATTAATGAAGTGGCTTTTGCCGGATATGAGTTTAAGAAAAAGGCATACGAATACTGCGAAAAGCTTGTTGCAATATTAAAGGATTCACACGGACTT
>SAMEA3663028__coassemble_748_pt1 | contig 11722 bp, 8 predicted proteins | sample SAMEA3663028__metabat2_high_PE_020 | metagenome-assembled genome bin SAMEA3663028 (sample SAMEA3663028) | pig gut metagenome | biome: pig gut; feature: pig-associated habitat; material: faeces | place: France | collected 2012
GAGAGCATCTGCCTTACAAGCAGAGGGTCACAGGTTCGAGCCCTGTAGGTCCCATTTTTTATCGCTTATGCATATAAATGCATGCGATAAGTGAAGCTACCGCTTCACCTCACAAACACTTCGTGTTTGCTCGTATCGTATTGCTTCGCAATACGATATGCCGCAGTGGCGGAACTGGCAGACGCCCGGGACTTAAAATCCCGTGGGTAGTAATACCCGTACCGGTTCGATTCCGGTCTGCGGCACTGAAAACCTCGTATTTACGAGGTTTTTTTAGTTTTAGTCGTCACACGTATGTCACACCCTTCGTCAGCACCGTAGAAATTATAGGGTTTGCAGCCTTGTTAGGACAAGGTTTGTTAAAAGTGGTTTTCTGTTATATCTGACCATTAGACTATTTATATTTGGTAATAGCGAACAAATTGAACCACTATTTGAAAGAATTGACAACATCATTCTCAAATGTTATCATTTGAATATAAAAGGGGTGCTACCAGTAGCAATGATCCCTAGAAATAATTTACGTTATAAAAACACCGCAAACTTACCAGGTCTAGCGGTGTTTTTGTGTGCTGTCTTTTCCAGCATTATATCCTACATCATACTTGTCACACGTATGTCACACCCCCTTCGTCAGTACCATAGAAGTCATAGGGTTTGCAGTATAGATATTGATACAATAGCAAAATTATCTTATACTATTTTTGAGCAGTGAAGGTTATGGACTTTCGGATTAAAAAGGCTAATTTGACGTTTGTGCTAGAATTGTTATAATAAAAGAACAAGGGCACACCTATAGACGGTTAGCCCAGGTTTATTTGAAAATCATTAAGATCGCCAAAGTTTTTCCAGGACTAGTGGCGGTCTTTTTGATTGCGAGAAAAATACTTTCCTACTGCAATTCCAGCAGAAAAGATTGTTATAACATAAAATATCAAATTGACATTGATGCCTTCAAATGTTACTATCTAAACATAAAAAGAGTGCTACCGGTATCGGTGGCCCAGATACTTATTTTACAACACAAACGTCGCAAAACTTTCTCAGGGTTCTAGCGGCGTTTTTGTGTGCTGTCTTTTCCAAGTGTATATCCTAAAGCAAAGCAAGTTAAGCCGAAGCAAATAACTGCTATCAATGTTTCAGTCGTCAACATTGGCAAGCCCTCCCTTCTCGATAGAATACCAGTTAATGATATCTGTGAATTCAGGAGGTCACAGTCCTCCATAAGAAGGACCACCGCTACCGCCCTCCAGCGTAGCACCCATATAGGAATTATAGCAAATCCTGATATATGTTACCATTGCATAAGGGCAACTTTTGTAAAACTGTCATTTTAGCTAAAAATAGACTATTGCTATAACGTAAAGTACTGGCTTTAATGATTTTGAATTTAGTAATAATTCACAAATAAGGGCTAAAATTTTTTAAAGAGTAAATTTTCTAAGGCATTGTAATCATAGTTCCTTCCTTCAAAGCCATGCATATCTTTATGTGATTTAATATTTTTGGATACAGGAATCTGATCTACACACCACCCATTCTTTATTGTTGCTACTATAAATGGAATAATATTTTTAATAGGCTTATTGTAATTAATAAGGTATTCATAAGCTCTATCTATATCTTTATTACCATCCTTAGCAGCAGTAGTAATAATTTCTATGTCTTTATCCGCAAGGTTGTAATTACTGAATTTATCCTTCACATATAAGGATAAAGAATCATCACAACAACAACGGCACCAGCTTTTGTTGTAGTCTCTGTGTTATTCTCTTCTGTATTCTTAAGTGTATTCTCTGTATACGTATTGGAGTTTTCGCGGGTAGGGGTTTGTAAATCTTCTAATACCTCATCGGATTTTTCAAAATTAAATCAAATTTATCGCTTAATGTAGTTTTGTATATTAGAGCCTTTGTTAAGCTGTAGATTAGAGCGTCAGACGTTTGTTACACGTATGTCACACCCTTCGTCAGCACCGTAGAAATTATAGGGTTTGCAGCCTTGTTAGGACAAGGTTTGTTAAAAGTGGTTTTCTGTTATATCTGACCATTAGACTATTTATATTTGGTAATAGCGAACAAATTGAACCACTATTTGAAAGAATTGACAACATCATTCTCAAATGTTATCATTTGAATATAAAAGGGGTGCTACCGGTAACGGTGGACCAATTGTTATTAAGCATTAAAAACGCCGCTAAACGTATCAGGTCCTAGCGGTGTTTTTGTGTGCTGTCTTTTCCGAATGTATATCCCAAAGCGAAGCAGGTCAAGCATAAAGCTATCACTGCAATCAATCCTTCAAGTGTTAACATAGACAAGGCCCTCCTCTCTCAGATTTCCCGAAGGATTTCTATGATAAACGGAGGTCACAGTCCTCCGAAAGAAGGACCACCGCTACCGACTCCCCAGTAGCACCTTGTATAGCATTATAACAAATCCTGATATGAGTTACTATTCCTATATAATAAGTTATGATAAATCAGCACATTTACTAAAGGCTGAAACGTAAATAGTGTGTTTGAGAGCAATCATTTTATGCATATTTAACAAGAAAATATAGATTATTGAGTCTGAGAAAATTATTCACACGTATGTCACACCCTACGCAGCACCGTAAAAATTATAGGGTTTGCAGTATAGATATTGATACAATAGCCAAATTATATTATAGTATTTTTGAACAATGAAGGTTATGGACTTTCGGATTAAAAAGGCTAATTTGACATTTGTGCTAGATTTGAAAATCATTAAGATCGCCAAAGTTTTTCCAGGACTAGTGGCGGTCTTTTTGATTGCGAGAAAAATACTTTCCTACTGTAATTCCAGCAGAAAAGATGTAAGCGCTCTATTTCAGGATGGATTTTAAAACCCTGATTAATACATCATAATTAGGTATATGAAAAGCAAGCATTTTACACTATCCTGAAGAATTGACAACATCATTCTCAAATGTTATCATTTAAACATAAAAGGGGTGCTACCAGTAACGGTGGCCCAGAATGTTTAAACAACTAAAACGTCGCTAAACTTTCCATGGTCCTAGCGGCGTTTTTGTGTGCTGTCTTTTCCAAATGTATATCCTAAAGCGAAACAGGTCAAGCATAAGGCTATTACTGCAATCAATCCTTCAAGTGTTAACATAGGCAAGGCCCTCCTCTCTCAGATTTCCCGAAGGATTTCTATGATAAACGGAGGTCACAGTCCTCCGAAAGAAGGACCACCGCTACCGACTCCCCAGTAGCACCTTGTATAACATTATAACAAATCATGATATGAGTTACTATTAATATCTCCAAAGTTACATCGAATCGGCAATTTTACTAAAGGTGAAAATGTAAATGGTGCATTTGAGAGCAATCATTTTATGCATTTTTAACAATAGCCTAATGCTATATAGAATTGACAGCATCATTCTCAAATGTTATTATTTGAGTATAAAAGAGGGTACTACCGGCAACGGAGTCCTGATTAAATCTAAGATAAAAATATCCGCAACTTTCTCAGGAGCTAGCGGATATTTTTATTACTGATTTTACATTTTAGTTGACGTTTTTGTTCGATTCCGGTCTGCGGCACTGAAAACATTGTATATATACGAGTTTTTTTATTTACAACTTCAGGTTGTAACCAATCGTAAAAATTACAACTAATAGATGTTTGAATAAATGAATAAATTGTTATATTATCAAATTGTATAAACAGTCTAGTACCACAGCTTGATGCGAATTAACTCTCGCGGGCTGTGGTACCACCCTTTTTAGGGGGAACTAAGGCCCCCCACCTTTACAAATCCCGAAACTTCTGATAAAGTATCAATTGTTGCAAAGTACGTATACTCTGGAGAGTTCCGATTAAGGACGCCGAAGGTGTACAGTAGGTGATGAGCCTACCTATCTCTCAGGCAAAAGGACAGCAGTTACAAGTATCTCCGGAGGGCTGATAGTATCAGCTCTTTTTATTTTGCGACAAATTAGGCACAAAGGTTAATGTGCCGGAAAGAAGATAGGAGAAAGAAAAATGTATGAAACAATTGGTAACATTCTAAACAAGATCGACGATTTAGTGTGGGGAATTCCGCTTATCGTGCTTATTTTGGCGGTTGGAATTTTCCTGACGATTCGCTTGAGGGGAATTCAGTTCTCACAGCTTTCTAAGGCGATCAAATTGATTAAGGAAAACGAAACAGACGGAAAAGACGGTGAAGTTACCGGATTTGGTGCGCTGTGTACTGCGCTTTCTGCGACAATTGGAACCGGTAATATTGTCGGAGTCGCAACGGCGCTTGTTACAGGTGGTCCGGGCGCACTTTTCTGGATGTGGGTTGCGGCGCTTCTTGGAACGGCGACAAAGTTCTCGGAGTGCATGCTTGCACACAAGTATCGTGAAGTCGCACCTGATGGACACATCATCGGAGGCCCGTTCTATTACATCGAGAAGGGCATGGGCGCGAATTGGAAATGGCTCGCAAAAGTCTTCGCATTCTTTGGTGTCGGAGTCGGCTTATTTGGAATCGGTACTTTCACACAGGTAAACGGGATATCGAGTGCTGTAAACAACTTTTTTGACCCAAATAACACATGGTCGGTTGGATTATTCGGAAACACTTATTCATGGACAGTTGTGATAACAGGTGTTATCCTTACAATATGCGTAGGCCTTGTCATTATCGGCGGGCTCAAGAGAATCTCGAAGGTTGCTGAGGTTATAGTGCCGTTTATGGCCGTGTTATACGTAGTTTCGGCGCTTCTTGTAGTTATTTTCAATATTGCAAAAGTGCCGGCAGCAATCGTTGAAATCATCCAGTCAGCGTTTGGCATGCGCGCGGCTGCAGGCGGTGCATTAGGTGCAATCATGGTCGCAATGCAAAAAGGTATCGCACGAGGCATATTCTCGAATGAAGCCGGTCTCGGAAGCGCTCCGATTGCCGCTGCTGCAGCGAAAACAGAGGAACCTGTTAAGCAGGGTCTGATTTCAATGATGGGTACATACATCGACACAATCGTAATTTGTACATTAACAGGTCTTACAATTGTAATAACAGGTGCCTGGGATATGGGACTTGAGGGCGTTGCAGTCACAACAAAGGCCTTCCAGGTCGGCCTTCCGTTCCCGGACAGGATTTCGGCGTTCGTTTTGATGGTTTGTCTTGTATTTTTTGCATTTACAACAATACTCGGTTGGGATTATTATAGTGAAAGATGCCTTGAATATTTAACAAACGGCAATTTGAAAATTGTAAAGGGCTACAGATGGCTCTACATCCTTGCAATTTTCATCGGACCTTACATGACGGTTGCTGCCGTATGGACAATTGCCGATATTTTCAACGGTTTGATGGCTCTGCCGAATATTATTGCATTGCTTTGCTTAAACGGCGTCATCGTTGCCGAGGTTAAGAAATATTTGCAAAAATAACCCCGTAAGGCCCAAACCACCAATAGCACTTCCTGGGACTTTGGTAAAGTGCAGCGCAAATAAAATTTCAAAACACATTAATATATAAGTTTAAAATGCTTCAAAACGCAGGGTCGAGTGCCCTGCGTTTTTTTATGCGGCTCCGAAGAGATTATGTAAACCTCACAATATAATTTACAAACTATGAAGGAATTATGTAAACTATACACCGTACTATTCACAAACTACTCCGCGCACTATTTATACATCTTAAAACAATTATGCAACCCCCGCGAAACATTGTTACAAAATTTTGAAAAATAATATAAGTATATTCCTTCAAAATGAAATATAATTTAAAAATGGAAGTGTAGCAAAACAACAGTATTCATGATTTGTTTATCATAATTACATTTTGGGAGAAATTATGGCAGATATCAGAGAAGACGGCTCGGAAATATTTCACTATGAAATACCTGATTTTCCGCTGTCAATAAAGAAAAATTATATACCGGCAAATATTGAATTTCCTGAACTTTCAATTCACTGGCATGAGGAAATTGAGATTACATACGTTATTTCGGGCAGTGTAGACCATCAGCTCAACGGAAAGCGCGTAAAGCTCAATGCGGGAGAGGCGATTTTTATAAATTCAAAGCAGCTTCACCTAATCCAGTCTGACAAAGTCGACTGCGAGCTTTACTGCCTAATATTCAATCCGACATTGCTTTGTGCGTCAAACCACATTGCCGGAAAGTACGTAGTGCCGATTATTGAGAACGAAAATCTCGATTATTTCTACCTAAAGGATGACAATGAAGCGCATAAACCGGTACTTGATGCAATAATAAAAATCCATGAACTTAAGGGTGATGACAAATTTGAATTCAAGTCATTAGAAATACTTCTTGGGTTGTGGCGGCCGCTTTTTGCTATTTTGCCTAAGATTAAGGCAAACGAGGTCGTTGTCAACGAGGACTTAAACAAGGTTAAAAAGATGCTTTCGCTTGTGCACAGGAATTATGCGGAAAATATCGGACTTGAGCAAATCTGCGCCGCCGGGAACGTCGGCAAGACAAAGGGTACAGATTTGTTCTATAGGTTTGTCAATATGACGCCGGTCGAGTATTTGATTAATTATCGCATCGAGGTCGCATCGAATATGCTGCTTGACACGACGGATTCGGTGACGGATATTGCGATGGCGGTCGGCTTTTCGGAGAGCAGCTATTTCGCGCGGACGTTTAAGAGCAAGATGGGAATGTCGCCGCTTAAATACAGAAAAACAATGAAGGATATCGTCGATAAAGCGTGAGTGAGTGATGCTTGGCTAGAGGATGAAGGGTTAAATCACGATTGATTTACATAAAATAGAACAGCGGAGTTAAATTACAGTGTTATCTATCAAGGGAAAATTGAATACAAATTCTTGTGAAGATAAAGGGAATAAAGGAAAACTAACTACATATTTATATGTGTACAAGGTGCAGATCCTTAAGAGCCTCGCCTACAAATTTGACGTGTACGGGAACATAATTATGCAGACGATAATCATGATCGCCACGGCATTTTTTTGGAAGGCTCTGTTCAAAAATGCCGAAAGTATGGGCGGTGTGAGCGTCAATACCATGTTGACTTATACGGTCATTTCGTCGATGATCTCCGTTGTTCTAGTAACAAACGTCGAGTGGAGAATCACCGAAAGCGTCCAAACCGGCGCAATCGCAATCGATTTAATGCGCCCTGTGAACATATTTGGAGTATTCTTCGCGGAAAACTTAGGCAGCGTTACGGCACTCTTTTTCCAAAATCTGCTCCCGATATTTATAATCGGAAGCCTGTTCATCAAACTGCCGGCGCCGCGCAGCGCGTCTGAATTCATGCTTTTCCTTATTAGCCTCGTTCTTGCGTTCTTCATAAACTGGTACCTGAGTGTGATTTTTGGCATGTTCAGCTTTAAGGTCATTGAAATGTCCGCTCTTATCCAGGTAAAAAAGCACCTTGTCAGGCTTCTCTCAGGCTCAATGATTCCGCTGTGGTTCTTTCCAAATTGGCTTAGGGGTGTGCTTGAAATATTGCCGTTTCCATATATTTATCAGCTGCCGCTTAGCATTTATGTCGGGCATTACACGAGTGAGTCGCTTGCAAGAGGGCTTATAATCCAAATACTGTGGGTCATGGCTCTATTTTTAATTGAGACGCGGCTTGAGAAGCAGGCGATTAAGCATGTGATGGTGCAAGGAGGGTGAGGAAAATAAAACAGATTCTATTTTATCTTGATGTTTCGCTTACATATATAAAGCAGGCATTTTTAACTGTAATTGAATATCCTGCAAGCATTATTGGATGGCTTATTTCAAACCCGATTCAGTTTATTGTAGGGTTTGCAACGATAAGATTTGTTGTGCAGCAATTTGGTCATATCAACGGCTGGGACTACGGTCAGCTGGCGGTTTTATACGGTTTGTCGGTAATTTCGCATGGACTGTCGATGATATTCTTTGTTCAGGGCTGGTTCATGGGATTTTATGTGATAGAAGGCGACTTTGACAGGTTTTTGACACGTCCGATGAGCGTACTTTATCAGTTTTTCTTTACAAGAGTAAATGTATTCGGAGTGACAGATTTGCTCCCGGGGATTATTGTTTTTGCATATGGGCTACATAAAACACATTTTGTATGCAACTTTGCCAACATTTTATGCATAATCGTGATGCTGACAGGCGCGACGCTTATACGCGGAGGAGTTTACATAATCCTAGGAACAAGCTCATTTTTCACTCGAAGCTGCAACGATTTTGGGCAGTACACGCAGGAAATTTTCGACAAAACGACGATGTACCCGATTTCGATGTATCCGGAAAGTCTGCAATTCATCCTGACATACATAATTCCAATCGGCTGGGTGAGCTTCTATCCGGTGTCGAGCATGCTTGGAATCGGCGGAATTAGCGCACCTTTTGGCAAAATTGTCGCTTTGACCTTGGTGGCCGGAATTTTAGTTATGATTGTCGCGGGCGCATTTTTTACCTTCGGGCTTAAGAGGTACGAGAGCGCAGGGAACTGAGCAAGATATTTTAGTCCACCTTTAAACCCAGAGCTTTATGAACAGAGAGCGCTAATTGGCGCTCTTTTTTTTAATCATATTATGGTGTTATTTTATATTTAGTCAAGTTATGGTAAAATGTTTCTGATTGCAATTTTATACATGCTATGGTTGTGGTTCAGGAATATTTGGTTTCCATTCTTTCCACCCTACCTTATATGTACTATTTCTCATCACTTTCACTAATACCAGCACCGAAAGATTGGGTTTGGTAAGTGATTTTAAGTGAGGGGTAAAAGAAAGTTGAAGGTACACTGGGTGGATGGGATAGAAGGAAGTCCATAAGAACAAAATAAGAAAACAACCCACAACACAAGAAAAAAACAACCAAACCACATCAAAGAAGATGTGGAGGAAAAGAAGAGTGGGCGGAGAGCCACATAGGAGAGTGTGGACAACCGTCAAGATGGAGAAGAAGGCAATTACCACGGTGATTAAAGGAGGACCATATGAAAAGTGACGATATGTTTGATAAGCAGTTATTTGCATTAACCACCATTATCCAGACAAAGTTACAAATTGATTCAACTATATATAGCGGGAATGCATCGGGTTTTTATTATACCGAGGTAGAAGATAATACCGATGAGAAAGGACCTCATTGGGTGAAAATTGAAAACCAGTGGCTAATAACTAATAGGCATGTTGTTTTCAATAAGATTTCTGGAATTGAATATCTAGTAGATGAGTTTACGTTTTGCTTAAGAACAAATGATGGATTACAGATTGATTGGCTTCCAATAACAATCGATAAAGCAGAATTGTCAAAGAGAATGAAATTACATACTAATAATAATGTCGATGTTGTGGCAATAGATGTATCAGATATTCTCACAAAGACTATGATTGAGAATCAAGATAAAGGAATTATGCTTCCTACTGCATTGACAAATAAAAACTTGCCAGATAATCAGCCTATAACGATTGATGTTACTTCCGATGTGGTTGTGGCTAGTTATCCCAAAGGCTTCTACGATGTGGAAAATAAGTTTCCAATTGTAAAATCGGGGATTATTGCATCAGCCTGGGGATTAAAGTTCAATGGTAATCCGATTTTCGAAATAGACGCTCAGCTTTTCCCTGGATCTTCGGGTGGGTTAGTGATTTCCAAACCTACGAATATTGCTTTATTTGATCAGAGTATGCATTATTCAACAACTAAACAATTTGTTTTTCTCGGAGTATATTCGGGAGAATATTTGTGGAAAGAGATTGAAGAGCTTGAAGATGGTACCCAAAAGGTAAGAGAGCGTTCTTATGGGCTTGGTAATGTGTGGTATTCATATTTAATCCCACAGATTATCGGCAGATAAACAGAAATTTAGATGAGCACTAGGCTCGATAAAAATATGTCGTGGCAAGTTGCCACAAAGAGAAAGACGGCACATAAGGATTGTGCGAAAGATAAAAGGGAGAGTAGAATCAAATGCAGCATGTATTTTTAGTCGGGGCTAAATCAATTGGGTTTTACGGTGGATTCGAAAGCTTCCTATTAAACCTTTTACAGCAGCATAAAAATAACAAGAATATTCAGTATCATGTCGCATGTAAAGCTAATGGAAGTGGCTGTATGGAAATCAAAAATCTCCCTGGAGCTGTTAGCATTAATGACAAAGAATTTGCCTATTGTAACGCTCATGGTGTCCTTATTCATGTTCCGGAAAAGTTGGGTTCAGCTCAAGCAATCTATTACGATATAAAGGCATTGAAGTGGGCATGTGATTATATAGAAAGAAACCATATCAATAATCCTATCGTTTATATATTAGCATCAAGAATCGGTCCGTTTGAGGAGAAATATGTTCAGAGAATACATGATGCAGGTGGTATGGTATACCAGAATCCTGATGGTCATGAAGACTGGCGCGCCAAGTGGAGCCTTTCTATCAGAAAGTATTGGAAGTATTCAGAGCGATTGGCCATAAAGAATGCAGATTTGGTGGTATGCGATAGCAAATCAATAGAAGCGTATATCAAGGACGAATACAGTGAGTATGCCCCCAAGACAACATTCATAGCTTATGGTTCATACATAAAGCCATCTACGTTAGCAGATGACGATGCAAAGTATGTGAACTGGCTAACAGAGCATAATTTAAGAGATGGTGCGTTCTATACAGTGGTCGGTAGATGCGTTCCTGAAAATAATATAGAAACAATTATTCGTGAGTTTATGCTTAGCCATACAAAGAGAGATTTGGCCATTATTACCACTAATAATCCTAAGATGCTTAAGGAGATGGATCAGAGACTTCATTATCAGAAGGATAAGAGAATTAAATTTGTAGGTACTGTCTATGACTCTGAACTCTTAACAAAAATCAGAGAGAATTCATGCGGATATTTCCATGGACATTCAGTAGGTGGTACAAATCCAAGCCTTCTTGAAGCTTTAGGAGCAACTAAGCTAAACCTACTATACGATGTGGGATTTAATAGGGAAGTAGCAGAAGAGGCTGCTTTATATTGGTCTCTTGATGAAGGAAACCTTGCTAAGCTTATTGATACAGTAGATAAGCTCAGTAAAGAAAAAATAGAAGAGTTTGGGCAGAAAGCCAAGAAGAGAATACAGGACGAGTATTCTTGGGAATATATTGCAGATAAGTATGCACGTATATTTGAATTATAAAATATATCTCAAAACAACTATGATAAATATGAAGTGGAGAAGTGATTTGTGAAGGTTAGTTATATAATTCCGGTATATAATACGGCGGTTGATAAATTAATAAGGCGCCTTGAATCTATTAAAAACACTGCTAAAGTGAGGGGATGTGGAAGTCAAAGATTATGTCCGCATCCCATTGCATGGGCGATTATGCTGCGATTATGGATGCAGATCTGCAAGATCCACTAAGTTTGTTGTCATCTATGATAAAAATAATAGAAACGGAGGATTATGGCAGTGTAGCCACAAGCAGAGTAGCTAAAAAGGTGAACTAGTAATTAGATCTTGGTTTGCCAGACAGTTCTATAAATTAATTAATAAGACTTCAGACGCTGATGTGGTAGACGGGCAAGAGATTTCCGATTAATGAAAAAAGACATGGTGGATGCGATTGCTGCCATGAATGATTACAACAGATTTTCAAAAGGAATATTTGGCTGGATTGGTTATAAAACATATTGGTTGCCCTATGAAAATGTGGAAAGAGTTGCTGAAGAGTAAGCACTCAAACATGAGTGCATAAAATAACAAAAACCCGCATAGCAGCGGGCT
>SAMEA3663028__coassemble_1060_pt1 | contig 9127 bp, 8 predicted proteins | sample SAMEA3663028__metabat2_high_PE_020 | metagenome-assembled genome bin SAMEA3663028 (sample SAMEA3663028) | pig gut metagenome | biome: pig gut; feature: pig-associated habitat; material: faeces | place: France | collected 2012
GAAAGCCTCAAGCGGCTACATCGCCTCAATGTATGGCAATCAGGCTGCCTTCGACCCAACTAAAATCGACAGCAAGAATTAAGTTATATGTTATAAGATATTACAAAAGGTACTCTATTAGAGTACCTTTTGTTTATGTTACAGCAATTTCCCAATCCTCTCATCAGGAAACTTAACCTCGACTACATTTGCGGGCTTAATGTTTGATAAAACATATTCAGTAAGACACTTAGCAATCTCAAATGCATCATCAATGTCCTTGATTGCAGCAATAAAGGATTCCTTATAACGACTTTCAGTTTCCCAGCTATAAAGAGTACTTGCCATATAACGTAATTCTTTCTCACATGGTATATTCACATTAATTCGGTTTAATATGTTGAGATTTGCCCGGATATCATGATTTTCAGCGTAGCTCTCATCATTAAGCTCTACAATTCCCTTAAGAAGAAATTCAATACCCTGTTGCAGATGAAAGCAGCACGAATCGAGGTAACAGTCATTTTGATTTATTTTTGAATAATCACTTCTTGCATGCTCCAGAGAAATCTTAGCCCTTGAAAACAGCTTACTCATTATAAAATCTGAACTCCTTTACAAATTTCATGATAAACCCGGTCAGACCTGCTTATCCTGTCATACCATATGATATCGGCATTCCACTTACAAATCTCCTGCACAACCTCAGAAATATCATTCTTAGTGTCATTGTCAGTGAATCCCAGGTCAAGACGTATCGCAAGGTCAATATCGCTGTCATTGTTGCATTGCATTGTTACACTGCTTCCGAAAAGCATGACAGCAGTAATACGCCGGTCAGGGCATAACTCAGTGTGCAGCTTATAAACTGTCTGCTGCATGGTAGGATATACTCGATTCATTTCGACTGCGCTCTCAGGAACAATAACAGGGAAGGTATAATACTTATCATAAAGCGAATACGAAGACAGAGAATTGTAATACTGTTCAAGGTGGGAAACACTATGATCTGCTGTTATCTCTATTTCAGTAAATGAATCTGAAAGCATATCATTAACAGTACATCCAAGCGCGATACTAAGCCTGTATAACATTTCGCCTTTCGCATTCTTCAGTGGCTTTCGACCTTGTTCAAAATCCTGCAATGTACGTAAATTCACGCCGCTTAGCTTCGCTAATTGACTCTGGCTCAAATTCCTGGATATTCGTAAGCTTTGCAAAGTAGTTTTATTCATTAAATGCCCTCCACGACTATTATACGTCAAATGACGTATAATGTCCAGCTTAAGAAAGATAATAAAATCCACCTTGTTAATTCAAAATTTGTATGTTACGATGAACCAAAGCAAATTGATTCATACAATTATTCGTTTCTAAAACAAATCTGATTATTCTATTGTTGAATCCTGCTTATAACTTCATTAACTGTACAGCAGGAGCAAAAGATAGTCAGACGCTCCTGCGGATTATTCACCAAAGGAGAGAAAATATGGAAAAATTTTTACAAGAAAAATGGTTAGAAACAGGCATTGATAACGATTTCATGTTTCATTGCGTCATGAGTAAACATCCGGAATTATGTCTTAAATTATTGCAGATGATATTCCCGGAACTTGGTATTACAAATGTAACAATAACTGAAACGCAGAAAGAGTATGAAGAAAGCCCGAACGTACATGGTGTAAGACTGGATGTATATTCTGAAGACAGCGATAACAGAGCCTATGACATTGAGATGCAGGCAATGAATAAAGGCAATTTAAGAAAGCGAAGCAGATATAATCAGTCTATGATGGACAGGCAGCAACTAATAAAGTCCATGGATTATAGCGAGCTTAAAGACAGCTTTGTGATATTCATATGTAACTTCGATTTATTCGGGCTGAACAGATACGTATATGTTTTTGAAAACAGATGCAAGGATGAACCAAACCTTAAGCTTGAAGATGGTATGACAAAGGTGTTCATAAACGCCAAAGGAACAGTCGGAGATATCACTCCGGAATTAAAAAAATTCCTTAAGATGGTCTCAAGACATGAAGCCACAGATGACTTCACAAGAAAGCTACAGGAAATAATAGATTTCTTTCACATGGATGATAATACGAGGGACAGCTATATGACTTTAGAGATGAAAATATTAGAAGAAACGAAATACGCAAGAAAGATAGCCCTTGAAGAAGGACTCGAGCGTGGCCGTAAGCAGGGTATTGAGCAGGGTCGTAAGCAAGGTCTTGAGCAAGGTCGTAAGCAAGGACTCGAGCAGGGCCTTGAGCAAGGCATCGGGCAGGGACTCGAGAAAGGTCGCAAGCAAGGCATCGAGCAAGGTCTTGAGCAGGGAAAGCTCCTTGAGATAATTTCCTGCGTCAAGGACGGTATCTTTTCAGAAGAAGTTGGAGCAAAAAGAGCCGGTCTTTCACTGGAAGAATTCAAGAAACACCTTGCAAATTAGCTGTTCACGTAACAGTATTCACATATGCTGAAACATTCAGAGCAGAGACTTAAGTCTCTGCTCCTTTTGTGCAAAAAACAAAACAAACCGTAGTACCATTCCGCGAGAAATCAATATTCTCCCGAAAACGGACAACAATTCCACTCTGGAGGCAAAATACTGATACTCGCTTATTGTATTATCGTATTGACAGACAATCTTTAATAGAATATCATGAAGTTATGTGGGATATCCCACCAATTATACATGCGGAGGTATTAATATGACAGCTGTAAAAGACTATACAGTCCATATTGATAGTAAAAAGCGAGTTACCCTCAGAGGTGCTTTATATCAGTACTATAACGTAAAAGAATATGATAACGGTTGCATTATTTTGGAACCTAGGGAACTTACCGTCCCAGAAAGCATTTCAGCCGCAACATTAAAAGATATGGATAATGCAATTAGCAATTTCAAAAAAGGAAGCGTCTCTCAACCTATTGACTTGTCTGATTTTTAGAAGGAGCAGATGAATGTTCAATATAAGAATGGGTATTCCTGAAATGGAAGCATTATGGAATAAACTTCAGATGGGCCATCAAAATGGTAACAATAGTATAGAAGAAGAGAAATTATACAATAAATGGGGAAACGCTTTGAAAAAATTATCGGCAAATCCTATGTATCCAGGTCTTCATACACATGATATTTACCCGTTAACGAAAAGGTATGGGATGAAAGTATGGCAATCTTATCTGGAAAATAAAACGAGTAAAGCAAGAAGAATGTATTGGGTTTACGGACCTAATCAAAATGATATTACAATTATTGGTCTTGAACCACATCCAGAAGATGCGAAGAATGGTGCATATGATAGGATAAACCTGTCTGACCTTCCTTAAGATGGTCTCAAAAAATGAAGCTACAGATGACTTCACAAGAAAGCTACAGTAAATAATCTCCTGCGTTAAGGACGGCCTCTTTTCAGAAAAAGTAGGAGCAAAAAGAGCTGGTCTCCCACTGGAAGAATTCAAAAAACATCTTGCAAATTAATGGCCTCCAGCCGCGCCGTCCCGAACGGCAGTAATCAACATGCGCATTTTCACTTACCTTATGCACATATTTCACTTATCTTACGTGCAAGAATTCTAATACATAATAACAATCAGAGCAGAGACATAAGCCTCTGCTCTCTTAATGCAAAAATCCAAATCAACCGCAACACCCTCTAGAAAGAAATCATAAATTTACCGCCAAAATATTCAAAAGTGCTAATATTTTACTCACTTTCAGCCGATTAAATATATGAAGTGTAAGATAGTATATTAAATTATTATGTTGAAAAAATATACATTGTGCAGATATCGAAAGGATTCGGTTTTAATATGCTCCGTAGATGATATCTGTGGAGTTTGTTATTTAATAATGATTCTGAGTCGTATGATAAAAGCAAACTGTTGTGAAATATTGTGAATTAAATGTAGACTTCAAGATTTTTATATTGATTATAAAGATTAGAAAAATCAACTCAGTAATATAAAGAAGGGAAGAACTTCATATTATATTGTGAAGACGAGAAGTAATATAATGGTTGATGTGATATCAAAAGACAAATGCACAGGTTGTAAAATGTGTGGGGATTTATGTCCTCAAAATGCTATTTATTTTGAGTCAGACAAAGAGGGATTTTGGTATCCTAAGATTGACGAAAAAAAATGTAATGGGTGTGGTTTATGTGAAGAAAAATGTCCGACGCTACATCCTGAAATGATAAAGCAGAAAAACAAATTGGATGTATATGCTGCATGGAGTAAAAAATCTCATGTTAGAGACGAAAGTACCTCGGGGGGTGTTTTCTGGGAAATTGCAACAGAATTTATACAAAATGGTGGTGTTGTAATAGGCACAAAATGGAATGATGATTGCAAATCAGCTAGATTTTGTATCGCAAACAATATTGAGGAGCTAATAAGAATAAGAGGCTCAAAATATATTCAAAGTGATACAAATGGGATTTTTTCCGCTGTAAAGGAATTACTATTACAAGGGAAAGAGGTGTTGTTTTGCGGCACACCGTGTCAAAATGCTGCATTGAGGTCATTTATGTCTGGAAGAGATGAGAATATTTTTTATTTTGATTTCATCTGTAGGAACGTAAATTCTACAAAAGCGCTAGATGCTTACGTTACAGATATGGAAAAAAGATATAATTCCAAGGTTAGATTTATAAGACAAAAAAGTAAAAAAACAGGATGGCAAAGTTTGGCCACAAATATAATATTTGAAAACGGAGAGGAATTAATTCTTGGTAGAGAGGAAGATCCTTGGATAAAAGGGTTTATTGAAAATGACTTATATACAAGAGATAGCTGTTTTAACTGCCAGTATCGTACTTTACCAAGAAGATGTTCAGATATTACGGTTGGAGACTTTTGGAGAATTAATAACGTATCATGCTATGATTTATATAAGGGAATATCTGTCGTAATAATTAACTCGGAAAAAGGAGAAAACTTATTTCATAGTATTAAAGATAAATTGTTTTTTGAAAAAAGAACGATTGAAGAAGTTCTGGAAGGAAATCCTGCTTTGCTGAAAGATCCAACTGATAACGGAAATAAAAAAGCATTTTTTCAGTATCTGGAAACAGGAGGGTTTATAGAGAGTGTTGAGAAAGTAATAGGAAAAATAGTAAATACCGAAGACGGGCCTGAACAGAGTTTGGAAATCGATAAATCAAGATATAGACATAATGGAGATATTGATGAAGAACTATATATGTACTTGAACTATCAATGTAAGAATGTAATCAGAAAGGGAAAAGCAAAAATAATTCCATATAAGAATGTTATTCTTGATATACAAAATGATTCTAAGATTATTTTAGAGGGAGATAAAGATTTCGAAATTGGATTTAATTTACTTAAGGGTTCAAGAATTGAAACACTAATTAGATTAGGAAAGTCAGCAAAAATAATATTACATCATGGGGGTTTCTTATTTTATGGTACTACATTAGAAGTTAAGGATAATGCTATTTTTGAAGCGGGTTATTTTTCGGCTAATACAGGAAGCGTATTTATTGTAGATAAAAAAGTGTATTTTGGTGAGGATGTTATGATAGGTCGTAACGTAATGATTTATGACAGTGATTTTCATCAAGTAATAAATTATTCGGGTGAACCTACAAATTTACCTCAGGAAGTAGTAATAGAGGACCACGTATGGCTTACTTCAAATATTAATGTCAACAAAGGAACTCATATTAATGAAGGAACAATAATTGCAAATCAAACAGTAATCTATGGAAATATTCCGGAGTACAGTCTGGTTGCCGGCAAATCAAATGGAAAAGTACATAAAAATGATGTGAGATGGAGCCGAAATAAAACAAAGAAATACACAAAGGAATTTTCTGAAAGAAAGATAATCTTATATGGTTTTGGAATAGAGGGAAAAAAATTTGAAGACCTATATAAAGATAGAATTGAATATATTATAGATAATAAACAAAATGCAGAAGGAGTTATTACGTTTGATGAATTTGTTCGCACATCAATCGATGTCCTCAATAATACAGATGAATGGATGTGTGTAATAGCGGCACCAAATTACTATGATTCCTTATATGAGCAGATAAAAGGATATATACCTGAATTGTTGGTTATATCTTATACTGAGGTGTAGATGCGGGTTTATAACATGAAAGAGATTATTGTTTATGCTTGAACTATATAATGGTGTGAAAATACCGAGAATTGGACTTGGCGCGAAAATTATACCATTTGGAGATGCCGGAAAAGATGAATTACAAAATGAATATGAATTTTATCTGCATGCTATTAATTCCGGAATTTGCAAATTGTTTGATACATCTGCAGCATATGGAAGAAATGACGAGGCTATTGGAATGGCGGTATCAGACTCCCATTGCAGAGACGGAATTAAAATTATGTCAAAAGTTTCAAATTCACAGCAAAGAGAGGGTGAAATCAGACGATCGTTTGAGGCACATTTGAAGTATTTGAAAATGGATTATTTGGACTATTACCTAATCCATTGGCCACAGACAGGAACATTTATAAAGACATATTTGGAAATTGAAAAGTTGTATGAAGAGGGACTGGTTAAAGCTATAGGAGTTTGCAATTGTAATATCCATCATCTAAAAGAATTGGAATACTATACAAATATAAAACCAATGATTAATCAGTTTGAAATAACTCCTGTTTTCACACAGGATGCGCTGGTGAATTATTGCAAGGCATTTGATATTATGCCGATAGCATATAGTTCAGTTGGAAGAATGCACGATGTATTAATTAAGGGAGAACCAATAAAGGAATTAGGAAATAAATATGGTAAAACTCCTGCACAAATTATTACGAGATGGAACATTCAACTGAATAGGACCGCTCTTATTCGAACGCGAAATAAAACTCATTTTAATGAAATATTTGATGGGGTGCATGACTTCGAACTAACAGATAAAGAAATATATTGGATAAATAGTATGAATGATAACATCAGACTGCGTTACGATCCGGATATGGCAGATTTTAGAAGTCTATAGCATAGATAGGAGACAGAAGTCATTTATGGGAACAAACAAAGAATGTTATGAGAAGATAAAAGAATTATTATGCTTGGACGAAATTCGTCAATCGGATTTAGAGAGACTTGATTACGAATATTATAATAACATATTCAAAGATAAGAAAATAGCAATATATGGAATTGGAAACACAACAAGAGAGCTTATTAAAAGAATTCCTTCCTTAAGAGTCTCGCAGTTTATTGATAGCCATGAGCGAAAAGCAGATGTCGAAATTGAACATTGCAAGGTCGACTGTATTGTTCCAGAGGATATTAGTGATGATTACTATATAATAATTGCCAGTGTTGCATATGAGGAAATTGCTAATAAATTGTTGGATTTGGGATATAACGAAGGAATTAATTTTATTAGTTATCACGTATTATTACCGACACCATCAGAAATGATTAATAGATTGCTGAATTCTGAAAAAATAACTGATTGGGAGTGCGAATATTATGAAAAATCATGCAGGTTGCAGAGAGATGGCTCTGTTGGGTTCTGTATGAATACGCCATGGTTGTCACCTTCGAACGGAAATGCATTTTTAGAGTCTTTGAGTGAAATAAAGTCTTCAATACGAACAAAACTAATAGAAATATCAATTATGAAGGGAACATACTGTTTTTGTAATACTAATCGTTGTGCTCCAATTAGGAATAGTGGATTTGAATTTGAAGAACATCATAGTTACAGTACTGCAATTGCTGCTTTTGATAAGACATGTAATTTACATTGTGAATCATGCCGGAATAAAACGTACATAGATAATAGTCTGAAAGTAAAATTCCTGGCCAGATATTTTTGTGAAGAGATGATCCCTATAGCTGAAATAGTTAATTTAGCAGGTGATGGAGAAGCATTGTTTAGTCCTAACTATCTAAAAATACTTGAAGAAATAGATAATGAAAAAAAACTGCTTGTTTTGACAAATGGAACAAAGGCAGAAAAGACCATAGTAGATATGCTATCAAATAAAACGTGTGGAAAAATAGGCTATTCTATATCTGTTGATAGTTCGGACAAAGAAACATATGAAATGCTAAGAAGGGGTGCAAAATTCGATGAATTAGTAGAAAACTTAACCTATCTAAGCAAACAGGTACATGAAGGGAAGATAAAGTTTATTGCATTTAACTATGTAATAAGCAAGAAGAATATAAATCAAATTGTAGAGTTTGTGCGATTTGCTGAAAAAATGGGAGCATTAGCTGTTAATTTTACTATGCTGGGTAATTGGGGAACCTTTTCGGAGGAGGAATATAAAATGATTCGAGTTACCGACGACAAATCAGAGCCAATCGCTGAATTGAGTGAGATAATGGATAATTTGGAAAAAAACTATGAAGGCAGTTTACGTATATTCTTTAGAGAAGAGTATCTTTTTCGCTCTTTGTTAAATCAAGAATTATGCAAATAATCGGCTGAATATTATGAATATTGCCGTAGAATTGTAAGAGGATAAACAAATGAATAAGAGTAATTATTATTTTAGTGCTGATAGATTTTATATGAATGAGGATACTTCTTGGTTTATTTCACTAGAAGATAATTATTTAATGAAACGAGATAATAAGACAGGCGTTTGCGAAGTGATAGATTCTGTTTCAGATAGTAATGAATATTTGTGGTGTTCTGAATGTGTCAAAATAGGCGACTTCGTATATTGTTTGCCAAACAGAGCAAAGTCTCTTTATATTTATTCCCTATTAGAACATAGTTGGATTAATCAAATTCGATTGGAAGAAAATGATTGTAGATTAACTTGTGAATTAGTTAAAGAACAAGAAGATTGTTTTTGGTTTATTTCACGTGGAAATAGCAAACTATATAAATATAGTATTACTGAAAATAAAATATATACTAAAGATTTAAGAACTGATATTTCAAAAATAAATAATGTGGAGTACCAGTACTTAAGTAATGTATGTATTGAAAATGATGAATTATATTTTGGACTCATAAATACAAATGTAATCGTTAAATATAATTGTAAAAATGACAAAATAATGACTTTTAATATTCCGATATCTGATAGTATATGGCGTGTTCAAAAAAAAGAAGATAATCTTTACCTTATTGGACTAAAGAAGGCATTATATGAATGGAATATAAAT
>SAMEA3663028__coassemble_1147_pt1 | contig 8658 bp, 10 predicted proteins | sample SAMEA3663028__metabat2_high_PE_020 | metagenome-assembled genome bin SAMEA3663028 (sample SAMEA3663028) | pig gut metagenome | biome: pig gut; feature: pig-associated habitat; material: faeces | place: France | collected 2012
GAAAGGGACTTACCGTTTTAAGCGGAATTAACTTACCGCTGGAGCGGAATATGCATTTTACACCATTATTGATATAATCCATCTTCAATTGGAACTTGGAAATAAGGGAATTATGCTTCGTGGAGGAATTGCAATAGGAGATGTGTACCATGACGATGATATTGTATTTGGACCGGCAATGAATGAAGCATATTTCTTGGAGAGTAAAGTAGCAAAGTTTCCACGTGTAGTTATTAGAAAAGAAACATTAGAAGAAGGTTTTGTAAATACGGAAGGACTTAGTAAATATGAAATTGAGACAAATTGGCAGGATTTGATGAGTCTTGTAAAACCTGACAATTATAATGATAAAGAAAATGATGAAAATTTGTTTTTTATAGATTTATTACGTCAAGATAATGAACTGACGGATTTTGGTGACGAATACTACGAGTGGCTAAAATCTTTTAGAGTTGCTATTGTCGAAGGGCTTAATAGGTATAGTAAGGCTTCGGCTGAATATCAGTCTATGTGCGTAGAAGATAGAATTGAAGCTGACAAAGTATTTAAAAAATATAGATGGCTACTGAATTATTGGAATCATGTTGTAGAAGATGAAGCAGCATATTATCCTGTTCCAGATGTAGTTGATCAAGAAGGTTTTAGATCGTTATATAAAAAGCTCGCAATTAAAAAGAAATATCCTTATTTTTAACATGAAGGAAGTCAATTTATATGGCAAGGTCTAAAAAGAAACCTAATTACAATTCAGTTAAGGAGGATCAAGATTTCCTTAAGAGAGTTTCAGACTATTATCAGGAAATAGTGGATGGGAGAAGGTATAGCGATAAGAATAAATCAGAAGATGAAGCTGCCTTCAAATATGTCATACAAACTGCGGAGGAGTTTAATGTAACCCCCATGAAGATGCGGAAACTTTTGATTACGGCAGGGGTTTATTCCACAGTAACCAGCGAAATAGTAGCTAATCTGCATGCTGAAGGGAAGAGTGTCCAAGAAATTCAGGCAATAACTGGGCTTAAGAAATCTTCGATTAATGGTTATCTTCCATACAGTAAGGTTATTTACAATCAGTCAGAAAAGAGCGTGGGAGCTGATAGAATTGGATTGTATCGAAAACGAAATGGATTGATAAGTACGCTACAGAAAGATTTATCAGATGAAGCTTTATGGGATTGTATTATTGCGCATCAGGATTTTTTGTTTCATACTTCTTCAGGACTTCCATTTAAGTATTCTCTGAAAGTTGGTAAAAATGGGCAGTATACCAAGGAACTTATTATTGATCGTAGAGAAGAGAGCAAGACGTTATCATGGAGCTCTATTGTATTAGCTTTTAAGAATGCAGTTGCATTTGAGGGAGTTGTAACTAAACCAAAGGCTTTGGGGGACATTCGAGGCATATCGTATATTTATCCTATTTTTTATCATTTTGGATTGATACAAGTACCAGAAAAGTTTAAAGTTAATATGAATGGAAAGAATCCAAAAAAGAAAGGACTGTAATTATGGCTAGAACTTTTGTGGCAGACGTAGAAAAACAGATTCAAAAGAAGCAGGAGAAGTTGCTGATATTACAAGAACAGATTGATATTATTGGTAAGCGTAAAAACGTTCGCTCTCCTGTAAAATTAAGCGTCACTTAATCGCGACACTTGCTGTAGCAATCAACAGGCAGGTCTTTTGCCCACGGCATTAATGGCTCCAGCTGTGATTGCTCTATATTTCCATTTTCATCAAGCAGTTTTGGCAATTCTGTAACCAAATGCCTGATGTAGTAGTACACATTCAGTTTGTTGGCTCTGGCAGTTTCTGTAATGCTATAGATGATGGCACTGGCCTGCGCTCCCCGGACAGTATTGATGGTCATCCAGTTCTTGCGCCCCAGAGTACAGTTTCTCAGTGCCCGCTCGCTGTTTTATTCAAACATCAGGATAATATGCAGAGAACAGTATTCGACCTGTAACAGTAGGCCGTAAGAACTGGCTGTTCTCAGATTCTCAAGATGGTGCAGAAGCAAGTATGCTCTGCTACACGATTATTGAGATGGCAAAACTTTATAACATAAAAATATATGACTACATTCTGTTCCTGCTCAGTGAACGTCCGAGTAAGAATATGACCGATGAAGAGCTTGATAAGCTGTCACCGTGGAGTGAAGGAAGCCAAGAACGAATACAGACATTTATCGATTCTAAAGAGCCTCAGTAGTCATAATGACAACTGGGGCTTTTTATATACCCCGAAATAAAGTGCGTACGCTGCCTCTTTTTTTCCTAAAATCACGAAAAATAATACAAGACTCTAAATAAATAAAATGATACTTTATTGGCTTAGAGGGGAGAATTATGAAAACATATTTTACTAATGGTACAATGGGAGATGTAAAATATTTTATTGATGATTTGGCAGAGTTCCAAATACAAGAGCTTGCTGGCGATAACTCTAATAGGTATATATATCCGAGAGATACGATAAATTATACATTGGATAGCGAATTGGTAAAACTATATGATGTGTTAAGAGATTTATATTTTGATGATGTAGATAGATATTATGAAGAACTAGCTGTTTTGCCCATATGGGTTCAAGAGGCAGGACAAAATTCTGACTGTGCAATAGATGTGGATTTGTTTTGTGAATTGATAAATGCTAAAGAAAGTAGAAAAATACCTAATTTGTATAAACATCTATATCTTGTAGATTGCCAATTCTTAGTTGGAACAATTCAAAATTTGTTGTCAGCGATGGAAGATGCATTTGTAAGATATTATATGACATTGGCTAACATGAGAGAAAATGATGCATATAAAAGACTTACAGATCCAAATAGCACAATATGTATAATATCGGAAGATTCAAGGTGTGCTTCTGCATTATTGGAAACATATTTTATAAAGGCCTATTCTATTTTGGATATTCTGTGTAAAATATGTTATGAAATTCAAGAGAAGCAGTCAGATTTTTCACAATACAAAAAGATAAAGAGTGCAGATGTATTGTGGGGATTTAGAAAAAAATTGCTGATTAATGAGACGGAAAATACATTGTTTGAAAAATGTGATTTGGTAAGTATGATAGAATCATTACGAAACGAATCTGTACATAATGGTACGTGGGAACTTAATCCTAAAATATTTGTTAGATATGATGAAGGGATTGTGGGGGAACGATTTATGCTTTTTCCGGATATGCTACAAGGAAGACTTGCTACAGTAAAAAGCCGGAAACATTTTTTCTCTAAGGGTATTAAAGTTAATAGTGTGTTGCCCTGTATTCATGCAGAGTTTAAACAGAGATTGCTACAAACGTTAGTTACAATAAATGGGCAATGTTTATATACAATGAAGAATTAGCTAGAATAATATGCATAATTTAATAAAATCTATCATTAATCAAATAAAAGGAATATAATTTGGTTAGTGGATTTGTTATACTAGTGTTATTTATGAGTACATCTCGAATAGTAGACCAGTTGTGTAAGTTTTGTTCTCTGGTCAAAGAAGTTGGGTTATTCATGAGATCATCCCTATAAATTTTAGAATGTTTAGCCATCGTTCAACTTTCTAAAATAAGTTGAAGTTGGTTGGAGACATTATCTCATGATAGAATTAAGCTGGTAAGGTACCGGTGATTGAGGGTTTACAAATGTTTGCTTCATTTAAAATGGAATTACCTAATTTTTCGCCTGATTATTTGGAAAAACTCTATTTAATTGGAAAGAAACAATATGACTCACAGAAGAAGAGTATACAACAATCTCTTGATGCTTATCTTGCTCCGAATGGTTCATTGAAAGCTGGCGAAATTGAAGGTGATTGGTTTCCGACTATTAAAGCAGATGTGTTTTTGTCTCATTCACACAAGGATGAAAAGACAGTTATTGCTTTTGCTGGTTATTTAAGTGAACTTGGTATTACATCATTTATTGATTCTTGTGTATGGGGATATGCCAATGATTTGTTGAAGCAAATTGATAAAAAGTATTGTGTTCAGTCAACAAGCTCATCTGGTAGCATTACATATGATTATGATAAACGTAATTATTCAACAGCTCATGTTCACATGATATTGAATGGTGCACTCTTGAAAATGATAGATAATACGGAGTGTTTAATATTCTTGGACACACCAAATTCCTTAAAAACAGAAGATCTATCTAATGGAATAACCAATTCCTGCTGGATTTATAGTGAACTGTTGATGTCAGGCTGTATTGAGAAGAAATTACCAATTAGAAAAAGTCTTCAGTTTAGAGTGGATGAATCATTTGAACATAATGCACTGTCTGTTGAATATGATGTGGACATCAAACATTTAATTAAATTATCGCTCTCAGATATTTCAAATGCAGTAAAGCAGAGTAAATATCCAGAACCGTCAATATTAGATTGCTTGTACTTCAATAAGAAGCTATATACAAAATAAGGAATAATAAATATGCCAGAGAAAAAAATAAAACACTTAGAGATGATTGAAGCCGTCATAGAAAGAATGGCAAAGAATTCATTCCAATTAAAGGGCTGGGCTATGACATTGGTAGCGGCAATAATTGCGTTATCTGCTAAAGATGCGGATAGAAGGTTTATTTTGTTTGGAATTATTCCAGTCCTAGGATTTTGGATTTTGGATTCTTTTTATCTTCAACAAGAAAGAAAGTATACAGAATTGTACAGTCAGGTCCTGTTGAAAGATGAAGCTAATATCGATTTTTCGTTGAGCATTGCCAACATAGATGTAAAAAGAACTAAGTTTATTTCTTGTATGTTTGCAAAAGTTGAATGGATTTTCTATGGACTTATCATAGTTTCAATAATTATTCTTGCCTGTGTTTTAGGTATAATAACATTGCCACATTTGTGTAACTGTGGAGGTGTTATTCAATAATGGCTAAAAACGTTTTTCTTTCATTTAGATATAGTGATGGACACAAGTATAAGGAAGAGATAACTGCATTATTTGATAAGTCAATAGATACAGTAGATTTTTCCGAAGATCAGAATAGAAGCAATATGTCAGACTATACCATTCAGAGTTATTTGTACAGCAAATTGAGAAGGTCTAGTGTAACAATACTTATTCTTACTCCAGAAGCTGTGAGACATCAGAAAGATTACTGGGGAAGATATAATGATTGGATTTATGACGAACTCAGATATTCGTTAGAGGATAGGGGTAATAATCGTACTAACGGATTAATTGCAGTGTACACTCCGGGAGCTGAATCTGAGATTTGTAAAAGGAATCCTGGCTGTACTACCACAATATATGATTTTGATAATCTTGCAAGAAAAAATATGATGAACGTGAAACCTTCATATAAGAAAAATAGTGAGCCAGGAGTTTATGATAGAGATTATGACTCATATTGTTCTTTAGTTCCGTTGGATGAATTCAAACGTGATTTTGTGAATTTGATAGGAATTGCATCGTGGAAAAGGGATAATAAGTATCGCTATGATATTGTGAAAAGAATAAAGTGAGTGGACGATGCATCTTGACAAAGTGAGGTATAATACATATGGAAAACAAAATACTAGTTCTCTACGAAAGAAAAGAGATCTGATGCGGATGTATAGCATGCTATGCAATCTGTCCGAAGTCTGTTACTAAAATGGTGGAGGATGAAGAAGGATTTGAGTATCCGAGAATAGATGAAGAAAAGTGTGTTAGGTGTGGGATGTGTATGAAGGTTTGCCCGATTAAAGAGGCAAAGAAACACAACAACTAAAAAACCGTACCTTCGAGACTTTAAAAAATTTTGTGTAAAGTAAATATTTAATATTTATATATCCTTTCGGATTGATGTTAGAATAAATATTAATCCCGGAGGATATTTTTATGGCAAGACAAAGAATACTATCACCAGAAAGAAAGTAAACGCTCAACCATGAGTACTACCATATAAAGAAATCGTAAGACTAACTATTAAAAGTCAAGTTTTAAAATGTTATTTTTTCGTTCAATATTATTGTACTTTGTGACAGTAAAAAGTGTGCACTAAATAAAGCATCTTTATAGGTGTCATCCACTTACGCAGAATAGAAAATGGCAATACGCGGTGGATTTGGTTCATCCGTACAGATTGGTATTCGAGAAGAATGGCGACGAGATCCAAATAGTATAAATTACAAGATAAAAATACACCCTTTCTTACACTCCTATGCTAGCATTTACAATTGAAAAGGCAAATACGATTCCTATTCAGCCCTAAATAGCGAGGGTGATAATAGCTGAAATAGCTGAAATACGGCAAAATGGGTAAAAGGCTAAAAGGTGTTGAATTTAAAAATTCACATTACGAAAAAAGAAATATTAAAGCTTGAACACGTAGACAAATTGATATACAATATGACTACGAAGACATAAAGGAGGAGAAATATGACAAGTGCAATATCTATTAGACCTTCAAAAGATTTGAGAACAAATTATTCGCAAATATCTATGTTATCTAGAAAAAATCCTGTGGCAATTACAGTAAATGGCAAGGAAGATACAGTTATTATTTGTCATGATGACTATGTTGAGCAACAAAATTATATTTCAGAGTTAGAGGCAAAACTTTCTGTATACAATCACTTATCTCAGGCAGCAGATGATCTGAAACTGGGTAGGGTACAGAATATAGATGATGCGTTTGACGATATTATGCAGGAATTGAATGGTCTTAAACTATGAGCTATACAGTAAGACTAACGGATACTGCTAAGCAGGATTTAAGAGAGATAGCGTTTTGGATAGCTGATCAATCTAAAGATCCGGAAATCGCGAAAAGGTTTGTTGAAGAACTTAGAACTGAATGTAAGAAATTAGATACTTTTCCTTATTCAGGCGCTTTCCCTAAAGACAGAATTTTAAAAAGTGTTGGCTATCGTTTTATGGTTCATAAGGAATATCTTATATTTTATCTTTTGGATGAAGAAGAGAAACAAGTAAACATTATGGCAATTTTTAACTCCAAGAAAGATTATATGAGAGTTATGAAAAACTTCATATAGAAGAAATATAGAATACAAATCAATCTTTTTTTCCTAAAATCACGAAAAATAATACAAGACTCCAAATAAATAAAATGATACTTTATTGTTTGGAGGAATATTTATGATTGATGTAAGAAATATTAGTAAGACTTATCATGTTACAAAAAAAGAAGAAGGTATTAGAGGCGCACTCAAAAGTTTAGTAACTAAAGAGACGGTAGAATTAAAAGCGGTCAATAATATTTCTTTTCATATTGATAAAGGCGAAATAGTCGGATTCATCGGACCAAACGGGGCCGGTAAATCGACCACAATCAAGATGATGTCCGGAATTTTGACGCCAACAAGCGGGCAGGTGCTGATTGCAGGCGAGGATATCACGAAACACAGAAAGGAAGTTGTGCAAAACATCGGCGTCGTTTTTGGCCAAAGGACGCAGCTTAACTGGGATTTGCGCCTCTCAGAGAGCTTCGAGCTTCTCAGGCACATTTACAGAGTCGACAAGGAAGATTACATGAATGTGCTTGATACGATGGATGAAATTCTTGGGATTAAGGAACTTTTATGTAAACCTGTTCGCCAGATGTCACTCGGCCAACGCATAAAGGGCGACCTCGTTGCAGCGATGATTCATTCACCAAAGGTTTTGTTTCTTGACGAGCCGACAATCGGCTTAGACGTCAGCTCAAAGTACGCACTCAGGAAATTCATCAAGGAAATCAACGCTCGCCGCGGCACGACAATCATTTTAACAACGCACGATTTAGGCGACATTCAGGAGCTTTGCAACCGTATAATCATCATCAACAACGGCGAACTTGTCGAGGACGGCAACCTGTCTAACATCGTCAACCGCATCGCGCCGTACAAGACGCTCACCGTGCAGTATTATAATGAAAAAATACCGCTTTCAGGTATCGCCGAACTAATAGAAACCGACGGCAACATTGCAAAGTATCGGTTTAAAAAGAGTGAGACAACCGCCGCCAAAGTAATTGAGGATTTAAGCTTAAAGGCAAGCATTCAGGACATCTCAGTCGAGGAAGTCAGAATCGAGGAGATCATTCGCATTGCATACGGGTGATATGATAGTGCCACGAATCATCCGAACTGATTATGGGTAAGAGCTGCGCGAATAATTTAAATTACATGTAGCTGGTAGCGCCGCCGATAATATCTTCACGACAAATTTTCCTGTATTCCCCCGGCTTAAGAGCTTCATCAAGCGTAAGATTGCCCATTGCGATTCGCTTAAGATAAGTAACCTTTAGGTCATATACTGCAAACATGCGCTTAATCTGGTGAAATTTCCCTTCGTGGATTGTCACATATGCGCTCGAAGGCGTGATAATTTCAAGCTTTCCGGGCTTTGAAGGCTTGTCTTCGCCGTAATCTAAACCCTCTTTAAATCCTTTGACCGCATCTTCTGTGATTTGGCCTTCAACCTCTACATAATAGACTTTATCGACGTGATTTTTTGGAGCCAAAAGACGATGTGCAAGCTTCCCATCATCCGTAAGGAGCATAAGCCCTTCCGTATCGATGTCAAGTCTCCCGACAGGTGCAATTTCGCGCTCTGTATCAATCAGGTCTACGACAGTTTTGTACTTCTTATCTTCAGTCGCAGACACAACACCGGCCGGTTTATTAAGAACATAATATACAAATTCCTCGTACT
>SAMEA3663028__coassemble_1890_pt1 | contig 6171 bp, 4 predicted proteins | sample SAMEA3663028__metabat2_high_PE_020 | metagenome-assembled genome bin SAMEA3663028 (sample SAMEA3663028) | pig gut metagenome | biome: pig gut; feature: pig-associated habitat; material: faeces | place: France | collected 2012
GAACTGGTCAGCCGATACACTTTCGGCAGCCACCAAGAATCCCCTGCCTTTAGGCGTGGGGAGTGTCAAAAATTGAATACCGCATATAGTGGGATATGCTTCATTCAGTACTGTTCAGCATATTCTCAGGGTCTTCTGCAGCTTTAACCTTATCATTAGCTTTAATAATCACACCCTGCTCGTCGATTAAGTAAGTAGTACGTACAACACCCATTGACACTTTGCCGTAATTCTTCTTCTCTTTCCACACATCATACGCTTCGATAACCTTGCGCTCTGTGTCCGAAAGCAGAGTAAACTTAAGCCCGTACTTCTCCTCAAATTTCTTATGCGAAGCCACTGAATCCTTGCTGACACCGAGAATTACAACATCCTTTTCCATAAACTGTGGGTATCTTTCAGAAAAACCACACGCCTGCTTAGTGCATCCAGGTGTATTATCCTTTGGATAGAAATACAAAATAACCTTCTTCCCCGCATAATCGCTCAATTTGTGCATATCTCCATTCTGATCCGGCAATTCAAAATCCGGCGCCTTTGTTCCTACTTCAAGCATAATTATTCCTCCTTATCATTTTTATTTTATTATATTTAACTCTCTCTTCTTATTCAAACATATTGGGATGAAAGATCTCCAAAAAAATAAAAAATCTATCCCTTTGTGAAAAGTGAACAAAGATTTTACCTGTTTTTTTATTTCAAAAGTCTAAGAATGCATTAAGCATTGTCGAAAATGACGATTTTACTAAGGTGGTCTTGAGGCATTTTCCAGCGGATGATACAATATCAATGCCGGTTCGGAACACACAACCAGCATTACTATTCATTTTTATATCATATTAGAACTTATTCAGAATTTCAGTACGGCAAATCTACATTTCGCCGTGAATTCCTAAGTTTAACACGTAACAGTAAACTTTTTTTACAGGAGGATTGTTTATTTATGACAGAGTTTAACTTTTCACTATTTAGTTTATTTAAAAGGTTATATGCCAGGTTTAAATACAAAGATGTATTGTTTCGCCGCGTATTCAGGGGGAGAAAGAAGACCTTCTTGATCTGTACAACGCTATTAACGGGACAAGTTATGCGGATCCAAACCTGCTTGAAATCAATACTTTAGAAGATGCGCTTTTTATGTCGATGAAGAATGACAAGTCATTTATTATTGCATCAACAATTAATTTATATGAACACCAGTCAACTAATAATCCTAACATGCCGATTCGGGGGTTACTGTATTTTGCACGTCTTTATGAAGGCTATATTGCAAAAAACAGGCTCGACATATATGGCACAAAAAAGATTATGCTTCCTACACCGCATTTCATAGTCTTCTACAATGGTTCAGACGAAATGCCTGATGAAAAGATAATCAAGCTGTCTGATTCATTCATTCGTGTAGAAAACGATAAAATCTTCCCTGAACTCGAATGCTATGTTAGAATACTTAATATAAATTATGGGCACAATGAAGAAACGCTAAATGCTTGTAAACGGCTTTCCGATTACTCGCAATTCATCCACATCGTCGGAGAAAATCTTAAGAGTGGAGTTACAAATGAAATCGCCGTCAGTGTCGCAATTGACTATTGTATTGAACACGATATCTTATCGGATATCCTATTAAAGATAAGGAGTGATAATATGCGTTCATTATTAACATACTATGACAAAAAACTCCACCTTAAAACTGTATGGAATGAAGGCTATGAGGCCGGCCAGAAAGAGATTGACGAGTTAAAGAAAACTTATGATAAGTTAAAGAAAACTAATGACGAGTTAAAGAAAACTAATGGCGAGTTAAAATCATCCCTTCAAGATAAGATCGCTGAAATCGCAAAAGTGGACGCTGAAATTGCAAAAAAGGACGCCGAGATTGCAAAACTGGACGCTGAAATCGCAAAAGTGGATGCTGAGATTGAAGAACTTAATCGACAGTTAGCAGAGAAGCAAGAAAATAATGATTAATTAGTCAAGGACGCTATTCCATTCATCTAAGGACAAATTTTACTATATATAAAATTCATCACTTATATCAGCGTAAGCGATGCATTATTTTATCTATTCTATTACTCTAATTTAAAGCCCCGATAACGTCCTCATTACCAAGTCCACATCTTTATTCTCAAGCTCCTGAATAATGTGCAGGTATGTCTTCTGTGTCGTTGTCATGCTCGCATGTCCAAGCCTTCTTGCAACACTTGCAATTGAAACACCTGCAAAAAGCAACAGTGAAGCGTGCGTGTGCCTAAGCCCATGAATTGATATATTGGAAATACCACATTCCTTACAATGTCTTGTAAGTACGTCATTTACCGTAGAATTGTAAATCTTCTCATTACCAACAAATATTGGCTTTTCATCCGGAATATTCTTCACCAGTTCTGAAAACTTCACAACTATCTGCCAATCAATCTGAATTTTCCTGACGGACGAATTATTCTTTGTGGGTAAAAAGCCCCCATCTCCTTTGTAATCCCACGTCTTACTAATTGACAAAGTCTGCTTTGCAAAATCAAAATCACCCGGAGTGATTGCTAACGCCTCTGAAAACCTCATCCCGGTCTTCGCCACAAGCAGAATGAAGCAATCCCAGTTAGGCTCGTCCTTGATGTCTAAGTGTGCAATCAACGTGTGCAATTCAAACTGATTCAGATACTTAATCTTCTTAGCTCTCGGAGTCTTCCCCTTAATTATCGCCTTTCTCGTAGGGTCTCTTCCAATCAGCCCTTCATCAACTGCATCAAGAATCGCCCCTTTGAGCTGATGATGAAAATCAAGCGTTGTCTGTCTTTCATGCTCTTTGGCGTAATCATTCAACAACTGCTGATAAGCCGTTCTTGTCAGCTTCTCAATAGTCAACCTTGGCACAAGTCGCTCGACCCACTTTTGTGTCATAAGGTATTTCGCCATCGTAGCCTCACGGATAGCGCCCTTTTTATACACGTCAACCCACTGTTTATAATACTCTGAGAACAGAGTTCCTTTGTTCATATCATTAAGCATAAGTACCTCCTTATAAAAACTTACGCTGATATAAACAAGATTTATTATGCAAAAATAAGTAATAATTGCAAATTAATGACTAACGAGAGGCTTTATTTCTTCATCAAGCATCTTTCTTAATTCTGCCATCATCTTCGAGTAGAACTTAAACTTAGGTAGCGCATTTTCATTTGACTGTTTATAACTGGTAAAATCTATTGTAGCTTTAATTGCACTCTCATTTGGTATCTCGCCATTCCGATAATGGGTTGCTGCATACATAACGTCATCCTTTGAGGCATACCATAAGACACAGAAATCGGTTATTGCTTTGTCGATACAATCATGCTTCATGTTTTCCATGATATTCATAATTGATTGTCCTATGAACTTATCTTCATTCTCTTCGATTTCGTCAATAACGCTTGTCATAAGGTCCGCAACCTTTGGATTTTCGTTACGGAGTTCATCAATATATTGTCTTACTTCTTCAATCTGTCTCTGTTTTTCTTCAGGAGTTACGTTCTCTTTATCTTCTGATGGAGTTACAATATTCTGAATAAGATTTATGATATATTCATAATCAATCCTTGTATGACTATATGCCATCAATTCATAATCTGTATCGACATCATCTATAGGAGTTGCTGGGTCCTTTGGTACATCTGGATCCTTCATTTCTTCAATAATATTTTTATAATGTCCCGCATAGTCATAATACTCTTCTTCTGTTATTCCGTACTCAGGTAGCTTTGTATCATCATAACAGGTAAATGATTTAAGCTGTGCAAACAATCTGTCGAAGCTCTGGAATAGCTTCGCAAAAACAGTCTTTTCTTTATCTGACATTCCTGGAATATCTGATGGCTTTACAGCACAAATTCTAAGAGCCGCCAATGCCTTCTTAAATGCTGGTTCAACATCGTCCCACTCAGCCGGAAGTACATCATTTGTACCTCCTGCTGAATACAATTTAACTGCATTATCGACACTCTCTTTAAATAATTTCGGAGCCTGGAATGTAACAATTTGGCCATACGATTTATTACTGTCAAAAATACGATTTGTTCTTGAAAAAGCCTGAATCAAGTCATGTGGTCCCATTGGCTGCCTGTCAATATATATCGTAGATAAGCAAGGCGCATCAAAACCAGTTAATAAACGGTCTACAACAATTACTAAATCAAGCTGCTCTCTTCTACTTTTATACTTTGGATCCTTTCTTGCAAGACGTTTATTCAGATTCGCATTGTATCCCTGAATCTGAGAAACCTCATACTTTGTTCCAAACATTTTGTTGTAATCATCAAGTGCACATTGCATCTTTTGCTGGTTAACCTGGGAGCCTTCTTCATTTTCTGTGACAGAATATGTAATAGCGAATTTTGGGAAATCAGGAAGCACCTGCTTTATCTTCTCATCAATAACAAGTGGTGTTTCTCCATTTTTCACCCTTACTAATAAATCATAATATTTCTGGGCCATCTGTATAGAGCTTGTTGTAAGAATTGCCTCATACGTCTGACCCTTTCCGTTATTGAAGCCTAGCTTGTTATATGATTTATTAATAATAACCTCAAGAACCTTAAGCATATGCTTTTCATTGTCGTATAATGATACATCTGTTTCATTTTCAAGATTCTTAGGACCGTTGTGCTCAACCTGAAAGCCTAATACTGCCTTGTCGTGAATGGCATTTTGTATAGTATATTTGTGAAGTACGTTTCCATACAGTTCCTCTGTAGTCCTTGGCAAATCCCCCATCTGTGGATATGGATTTTCTGCAAACCTAGGAGTTCCGGTAAATCCAAACCATAATGAATTTCCAAAAAATCTTTCAAGCTCTCGTTTTGCTCTTGGAGATACTGCTCTATGACATTCATCAACAACAAATGCCAGCTTAAGACCTTTAATTTTATTATAGTCTGATGAACCCTCTTCCAATCGCTTAGTAATGAGTAAGTGAAGCTTTTGGATTGTTGTAACAATAACCTGTCTGTCTTCAGATTTAAGCTTTTTCTTTAAATCTGTAATGTTTTCAGTTTCATCAACGTCTATCAAATCATTGTTAGCATAAGCCTGAAATGCCATCGTAGTCTGAGCATCCAAATCTTTTCTGTCAATAAGAAAGATAGTTTTATCGATGGACGGAATGTCCATTAACAGGTTCCTTGTTGCTTTGTATGACGTAAGTGTCTTTCCTGAACCAGTTGTATGCCATACAAAACCTGACTTTCCCTTTTTAGAAGCTTCCCTAATAGATTCGATTGCATGAATCTGATATGGTCTAAGCAATATTAATTGCTTTGCATCCTGATTAAGTACAGTGTATCTTGCAATCATTTCATGCGCTTCAGGAATTTTAAGTACGCTTTTTGCAAAATCAAGATAATCACTAACCGGGTTGTTATCCTTATCAAGCCAGCCACTGATAAACTCTTTATTTAGCTCATTCTCATTGGCAGCTGAGAAGTATTTAGTGTCTACACCATTACTTATTACAAACATCTGAACTGCGGAGAAGATTCCAGTGAATTTACCTTCGCTGATGTACTTTTTAATCTGCCAAAAGCCATCCATATAGGAATGCTGCTTATTCTTAAGCTCTATATGAATCATTGGCAAGCCGTTAATCATTAAAGTAACATCAAATCTTCTGTCTCTTGCTGAGAGTTTTTCCTCTCCTTCATTTTTCAATGTGCTATATTGATTTATTACCTCATAGACACTGCTTCCTCCAGCAATATGCTCATGATTCATTACGACAAGATGAAGCTTCTTAGTGTCTCTCTGAACATGAACCATTACCTTACCGTTTTCTCCCACAAGCCATTCGCCTGCCTTATAAAATGAAGAAAACTGCAGCTGGTTCTTCACCTGCTCAAATTCAGAATCTGATAACTCTTCTCCGTTAAGTCTATCCTTGTTATTCTGCTCAAGGATATACTTAAAGTTGTTCCAAAGCTGTTCCTCATTTTTTAAGTCAGGTCTGTACACCCACTGTGAATCCCCGTATGCAAGTTGTTCAATCAGTCTGCTTTCTATTACACTTTCTAATTCAGGCATATCACTTCGCTCCTTTTGTTAATTTTACTGCTTTTTAGTCATCTATTATTAATACTTACGCTGGTTTTAAGTGAATAATAACGTATTCATTCTTGATTTTTACTTCCACTGATGAAG
>SAMEA3663028__coassemble_1978_pt1 | contig 5956 bp, 4 predicted proteins | sample SAMEA3663028__metabat2_high_PE_020 | metagenome-assembled genome bin SAMEA3663028 (sample SAMEA3663028) | pig gut metagenome | biome: pig gut; feature: pig-associated habitat; material: faeces | place: France | collected 2012
TCACAAAATAGCAAGTGAACGTGATGACCTTAAGGTCGCAGGTTGTTGGATTCATTATTCAGGAAGTATTGTTATTCCAGGAGAAATGCTTAAATACGCATAAACAAGCATTTCTCCAATGGTTACCTGGAATAACATTTCGCTTTTTATTTTAAGAAATCTGGTATCTTGTTCTGCCTTATAGTTTCATTATTATCACCGGATTCTGCAAACCACTTTTCATTCCACTCCTTTAAATGTTTATTCATTGTATCCTGTGTAACCTCTGCATATATCTGTGTCGTCTGTACTGATACATGTCCAAGAAAGTTTTTAACAACAATTAGCGGTACACCAGCTTCCAACATATGAGTTGCAGTTGTATGTCTCATAGAATGAGGAGTGTAGTTCTTAAGAAACATAGTAGGGTGAGCTGCTTTAGCTTTAATTACATATTTCTCATATATTTCCTCAATACATGAAACTGACATTTTTTCGTGTGTTTGGCTAGAAAACACATATCTATCCGGATTGCTTTCGATTCTTCGATATCGTATGTACTTCTTAAGCATCTCGGATGCTCCACCAGGTATTCCTATACGCCTGACTTTATTCCCCTTACCGTGCACATTAATCCCAGCCCTATCTACATAAAACTGAATATCCCCGACTCGTAAGTCACACACTTCCTGTGCTCTCAATCCACTAGCATACATGAAACATAACAACGTTTTATCCCTAATACCAATCGTATTATTAGTCGCTGGCAAATCAAAGAGAACTTTTAACTCATCTCTAGTAAAGAATGTTCTTCCTGCTTTGGGCGCTTTCTTTTTCGGAATGCGTTTAATCACACTATAAAACACAACCGCATCATCGAAGTTCCTGTTCTCCGCATATTCTGCAAATGCGGCAAGCGCGGATAACCGTTGATTTCTTGTAGATATACTGCATTTTCTTTTTTCTTCAATCCATCCTAAAAAGTCAACTATCACTTCATAAGAAAGTGTTTTAAATGTCACCTTATGTGCTGGAATCTGTTTTTCATCACACAGATATTCAATAAGTAATCTAAAAGTTGCTTTATAAGAAGTTATTGTCTTTTCAGATAGTCCTCTAGTTATTGGAAGATAACTCTCAAAATAATACTGAAGCAGTTCTACAAATGATTCCTTCTTATTCCTCATCATAAACCACCTCCGGAAGCAAATCCTCCATATATGTGCCAAAATCGGTTATAGCTTCTGGATATATTTCATTTGAAAACTTCAAATATTTTGCAGTCTCATTTAGACTTACATGCCCGAGATATATCGATAAGAATGGAATTGTATCGCTAGTGCCTCTACCATTTCTTTCGTTCTGTGCAAAAGATTTAAATGCAAATACATGTCTAAAACAGTGAAGGCATGGACCTCTTTCGAACTTCGATCTATTCTCAAGGTGTATATTGCATTCCTCTAAAATATACTCAAACCGGTGTTTTACAGACCTATCTGATATCGGACCTTCCCTTTTCGATGAAGGAAATAACCACTCTGTATCTATCATCCTTGACATAATCGAACAATACTTTTTCAAAATATCATTCATTTCATTAGTTACCGGAACTAGCCTTTGCTTGTCACCCTTAGTGTTTAGCAGCCTTAGAATACCATTTTCCAAATCAACATCTGATTTTTTAATTAAAAGAGTTTCTCCAATACGCAATCCGCTAGAGAACAGTAGCCTAAGTATTACTGGTAATTCTATAGCCAAATACGGATCTGAAGCTTGCGATTTTTGAATTGTATTATCTGCTAATTCAAATATCTTTGACAGTTCATCATCGCTAAATATATACGGCGTATAGTCATCGTGTACTTTAGGAATTACTGGTATATAATTTTTGACTCCAATTGTATTTAAGTATCTTAGGAATTGCCTAACTATAACAACTTCATTTTCAATAGAGCTACGCCTATTACACAATTCATGTATCCAGCTATCTATTAGCTCTTCTGTTAACTCTTGCTTTTTAGATAAGACGCTGCTTAAATACTCATCGAATCTTTTTAAATAGCACTTTTCATGAACTAATGAACTTTTGCTTAGTACAGACTGCCTAAGTTCGTAATAATCCGTCAGTTCCTTGGCATATACACTCTTAAACATTTTTTATTACCCTCCTTCCGTTTAACAAATCTTTAAATAGACCCGTTGGTTCTGGAGGAGTAATTGCACATTGCCTCAGCTTTTCTATATCAGTTCTGGCATAACGCATTATTACATTTGGATCTGTATGACCTAATATTTTACGTACCACTTCATATGACACATCGTCGTTCACCATAGAACTTGCAAGTGAAGCTCTGAATGCATGCGGACCATATTTCCGTCCTGCTACATTAATATTAGACTTTTCTATATAAGAATGGAGCGCATGACCGACTAGAGTTGTAGTTATTCGTCGTTTCGGTCCCTTCAATGGATAGAACACGTAGTCATCATTCTTATACGTATTGTTTTCAAGGTACAATTTAAATGCTGATAGAGCATCATCTGGCATATCCAACATTAACGGAGTTCCTGTTTTCTGCTGGATTATAGCTAACTTTCCATGTTCAAGATCTAATTCTCCCCATTTAAGTTTTGCCACATCACCAACTCTTATCCCCATCCTGGTAATCAGTCGAAGCATCGGCAAATCTCGTCGACCTTTAATTGTATGTATGTCTATCGCTTCTTCGATCCTTTTTATTTCAGCTGGCGTATACACTGAAGGTAGTTTTTTTATCCTCCGGTATGTAGGAATAACACTTGATAAATCATTAGTTATTAATCCATTATCAAAAACATATCTTAAAAACATCCTGATAATTGCATAAGAATCTTCATTTTGAAACTCAGCAAGCGCCTTGTTTATTAATTCAGGCGAAATATCGGATATCCTTTTACATCCTGCGTTAAATATAAAATTTAAAAATGAACTTGTAACTCGTTCTTTACACTGGATTGTCCACTCCTTGTTTCCTTTATCTCGATATTCTTTAATGAACAATTCCTGTATATGCCTGTATTCCTCTACTATTGGATATCCATCCATCTTTTGCGCATATGTGTATTCCTTCCCACGTATATAATCATTCAACCTGCGTATTACACACTTATGAAACCCATAGGAAATTTTGTTTAGGTAGCTTAACGTTTCAAGATATTCTTCTCCAATAGCTGGATCATACTCTGTATAACCTCTTTCTTCTAGATAGGTTGCTATACGGTTATAAGATCTACGATAATTAATTATTGTATTATCTTTATAACCCAATGATTCCAGTTGCGCGATAACCTTATCTGTTAAGATTCTAAATGATGTTGCTTTTTCTGTCATAACGACCTCCTTATATTTTTATATAAGTGTATCGTTATTCAAGGAATTTCACGAACATATTCAGTTATCGCAACGTTTCTTATATATTATCTAGAATAATAATATTACTCGGATAAGACATCTTATTCAAGTTCTCGAATAAGATTCATGCCCGGCGAAAGTATGCGGAGATAATAAAATCTTTGGGTGATAAAGCCTCAAAAGATTCAATCGCTAAACAGGCTTACGACATGATTACCAAGATCATGCACGAAAACAACAAGTACGATAATCTAACCAAGAAAGATAGAGAAAAGAATCGCAAGTTGATCCTTAAGTCAATGGTCAACGACTACTTTGCCTCACCTCATTCCATTCACTATCGGCCGTAAGAATTACCTGTTTTGTGAATCTGTTAATGGTGCAAAAGCCAGTGCAATTATCTACAGCATAGTAGAAACAGCAAAAGCCAACGGATTAAACGTTTACAAATATTTAGAATTCCTTATTACAGAATTATCTGAACGAAAAAAAGATGGCTCTCTTGATCACATAGACGACCTATTGCCTTGGGCAAAAACTCCTCAAAGGGATTGCAAGGTTCCTATTAAAAAATCATAATTCTTTTTTCAATGTACAATTTATCAAAATATATCTCGAATGCCCGCTGCTATGCGGGTTTTTGTTATTTTATGCACTCATGTTTGAGTGCTTACCACTATTCCGGTGGCGGAAACCATCATTCCGGTAATTAGGAAACCACTATTCCGGCACAAGGAAATCATCATTCCGGGCTTGTGGAAACCATTACATAGATTCCTTATACTGTAGGCATGCACCACTTGGTGTAAATACATTATAAGGAGGGTCAAAACCATGACCAAGTATCGTGAAATTATCAGACTTCGCAGTCTGGACTTCAGCGAACGGAACATTGCATTAAGTTGCAGCGTGTCCCGAAACACCGTGTCAAAGGTTCTCAAAAAAGCTGATGAGTTAAATATCTCCTGGCCACTTGATGGAACCATGACCGATGATGCCTTGGAAAGTCTTCTATTTTCTAAAGAAAAGTCAGCTACTAATAAACGTATGCCTGACTATGCTTACATTCGCAAAGAATTGTTGCGGAATGGTGTAAGCAAAAAGCTCCTGTGGAGCGAATACTGTGAGGATTGTCGTATGGCAGGCGAAGAGCCTCTCATGTTTTCACAGTTTTGCTATTACATCCAGCAGGATGAGCAAAAACGGAGAGCAACCATGCACATACCACGCAAACCCGGCGAACAGGTTGAAGTAGACTGGGCTGGAGATCCGGCTCATATCATTGATCCTGATACCGGCGAGATTACAGAAGCATGGCTCTTTGTCGGCGTTATGAGTTATAGCATGTACGCCTACGTGGAAGCATTCATCAATGAAAAACAGAAGGCATGGATTACTGCCCATGTGCATATGTATGAATACTTCGGAAGAGTTGCCAAGATACTCGTTCCTGATAACTGCCTTACGGCTGTTTATCACACAGGAGACTGGTACACTCCATCATTAAACACCACATATCATGAATTAGCTGAACATTACGGAACAGCAATTATTCCGGCACGGGTACGCAAACCCAAGGACAAGCCTGGCGCTGAAGGAACAGTAAGAAATGTATCTACATGGATTACTGCAGCCCTTCGGAATGAACAGTTCTTTTCTCTGGCTGAATTAAATTCCGCCATTAGGGAAAAACTTGAACAGTTCAATGCTAACACCTTCCAGAAAAAAGAAGGTAGCAGGCGTAGTCTGTTTCTTGGGGAAGAAATGCCATTACTGGCAACGCTGCCTGCTACCCGCTTTGAACTCAGCGACTGGAAAGTCGCTACCGTTCAGTTTAATTATCACATCGCAGTAGACAAGATGTACTACTCCGTGCCTTATCAGTATATCAAAAATAAGGTCGATGTGCGAATAACAGAAACAACGATTGAAATATTTATCAATCACAATCGAATCGCCTCCCATAAACGGCTTTATGGACGTCCTGGGCAATACTCCACGCAGTCGGGGCATATGCCGGAAGACCACCAGAAATATCTGGAGTGGAATGGGGACCGCTTTCGTAAATGGGCGAATCAGATTGGACCAAACACATATGAAGTTGTAAATGCACTACTTACCTCCGGCAGGGTGGAACAACAATCCTATCGAAGTTGTATGGGACTGTTAAAACTTGCGGAAAAACATGCTCCGCAGAAACTGGAAATGGCATGCCAGAAAGCATTAAGCTATTCCGGTTCACCCAGCTACAAAAGTATCAAAAATCTTCTAGTCACTTTAAAGGATAATGATATCCCCGAGACTCATGAAGAGAATAAAACTAATTCATACGGCATCACAAGAGGTGCCAGATACTATGCCCATAAATCAGGAGGTAAGCACAATGATTAATCAAAGTACAACAGACAAACTTATTGAAATGCGTCTCACAGCTATGGCAGATGCATTCCGTATACAAATGGATGATTCCTCTATGAAGGATATTTCCTTCGAAGATCGTTTTGGTATGCTGGTTGACGTCGAATACACCAGCCGCAAAAACAATCGTTTAAAACGTATTATACGCAACGCCGAACTTGAACAACC
>SAMEA3663028__coassemble_2358_pt1 | contig 5293 bp, 6 predicted proteins | sample SAMEA3663028__metabat2_high_PE_020 | metagenome-assembled genome bin SAMEA3663028 (sample SAMEA3663028) | pig gut metagenome | biome: pig gut; feature: pig-associated habitat; material: faeces | place: France | collected 2012
ATGAGTGTTATGGAAGAAAAAAGACTCAGTTAGAGAGCTTTCTAACCAAGATTTCAGATGGTGTAATAATAAAATAATGCGTCAGCATATACATAAAATTAAAGAGCAGCAGACTTCATAGGGGTGTTCATTTGAACACCCTTTTTGCTGTCTAAAGGGTTCATCGTTGAATTGTATCATTTTCTTTGTCCTAACGAACTCGTATGGACACCCGCATAACGAAACGCTTGAACGCCTTGAATCAGTGGATACTTCAATCTATCGTACAGATGAACTCGGACAAATTACATGTAGTTGCAAAAGAAACGGCCCTATTACCGTGAGGAGTGTCATAAGACATAAGTAAATATAGTAGGAGGCATGTGGAAGCATTTTATGAATTTATATCTGTGAATTCCTCGATAATTGACCATCTTATTTTCTTGGTTTATAATTATTAACCGACGTGTTCTATTTACAATACTTTTGGGGAAATCTTAGTTAGTATTGTTTCAATCTATATTACGATTATTAGAGGCAAATGATGCACAGACTTTTTAAAAAATAAGGGATCGGTAATTTAAGTCTTAAGAAGAGGCTTGAAAACAACAGAAACTTTGAAGTTGTGCAACCGATTACAGGAAGGAGAAGGATAATGGCTATCACAGTGAACTACTCCGACTTATAGAAGTCGGAGCTTCCTGCTTCAACCACTACTGCGTTGGCTACGATGATACGTAACTCAATGTCTTACACAATGTCCACAGGCGTATGAGTTCGGGCTAATTCCATCCCTACTATATATTTAGTTTTGTTATGCCACTTCAGTCAGTAGTCGTAATCCTTCGTTTAGGATATTGATAGCAGCATTTTTGTCACGGCTAATTATAAGACCACAATCACATTTCATTGTACGGATTGCTAAATCTTTCATTTCGGGGTGTACCGTGCCACAACAATGACATATTTTTGATGACGGAAACCACTTATCTACCTTTGCGAAATACTTATTCCTATCAAACAGTTTGTATTCAAGCATAGACAGAAACATACCATATCCGTTATCAAGAGTAGCTTTTCCGTTGCCAAAACCGTGATTTGCCATAGAACGCATATTTAAGGATTCCACGCATACAACATCATACTGATTGGCTATCTCAGTAGATATCTTATGCAGGTTATCCAAACGCTGATTAGCGATATGTCTATGGATTTTGTTTACTTTACGGAGTTGCTTAATATAATTATTAGATTTATCCTCACGCTTTTTAGACCCCTGCATACGGGATAATCTGCGTTGTGCTTTAGCAAGTTTTTTATGGCTTTCACGGTAATATTTGTGGTTAGTACCAACATTGCCATTGTTGTCTACGTATAAGCCGTCAGAAGCATAATCTAATCCTATAGCATTGGTTTTGTCTGCGATATAAGGATTCACAATATTATCAAACTCAAAAAGTACAGAAATATAATACTTACCGTCTGATTCCTGTGATACAGTAGCAGATTTGATAATCCAACTGCTGTCAGGAATACGATGGATAACAGCTTTTACCTTACCAATCTTAGGAAGTTTGATATATTTGTTATCTATGATAGCAACTGTTCCCTTCTGATTGTTTGTAGTATACGCCTTACGACTATGTTTCGCAGATTTGAATTTAGGAAATCCGTTATTCTTCTTACGAGACTTGTTAAATCTGTTACGAAACGCCTTCTGTAAATCCATTTGTTTATTAGCAAGAGCAAGGCTATCCACTTCTCTAAGATATGGATATTCATCCTTATATTTGGCAGGCGTAACAGTAGGAAACTTGCCAGTTAGCTTATATTCTTCAATCTTATCGGAAAGCATAAGATTATAAACCTTACGGCAACAGCCAAAGGTTTTAGCAAACATAATACTTTGTTCAGTTGTAGGATATACTCTGTACTTAATTGCCTTGTTTGTCATCCTTCTTGCCTTGAGATTGAATGTATTGTTTAATAATATCTACAGTAACTCCGCCTGTGGTCAGCAGACAAAAGCTCTGCGACCAGAACATCTCTTTCCAAAGAGATTTACGTATCTTAGGAAATTCTTTTTTTATGATACGACTGCTTGCAGATTTATAAGCATTGATAAATTTGCTGATTTCAGTATTCGGTTGCCCTCTAAACAGAATGTGGACATGGTCTATGTCGTGATTCCATTCTTCTAACGTAATGTTATACGCAGGAGCAATCTTTGCAAATATCTCTTTCAGGCGATCAGAGATAATATCATCTATTACCTTATTACGATATTTTATACACATGATAAGATGATAATGTAGCATAAACACTGAATGATTATTTGTGTCTAATTGCATAGTATTTATAACCTTTATGGCAAATACGACTGATTTGTAATTAGATTATAATACTATGAGATACTAAAGTCAAGAAAACGCCGTGTTTATCGCAATTCATCCCACCACTTATAGAAGTGGGGGATTTCTTGCTCACGGCGTGTTAAAGAAAGCAACGAGAGAAGATATAGAAACAATCTGGAAAATGCAAGTAGAGGCATTTACAGAGTTTTTAGATAAATATCAAGATTTCGATATGAGTCCGGCAACTGAAAGCTTAGAAAAAATAATCGATAAATTTGAACAGCCTTGGACAACTTATTATTATATCGTTGAGAATGATATAGTTGTTGGTGCAGTACGAATAGTTAATAAAAACGATGGAAGTAGAAAAAGAATTTCGCCAATTTGGATTATGGGTGAATTTCGCAATAAAGGATATGCTCAACAAGCAATGATTGAACTTGAAAATATATATGGTTCTGACCATTGGTGTTTGGATACAATTTTACAAGAAAAGGGAAATCTACATCTATATGAGAAAATGGGATATGTTCAAACTGGAAAGGTTGAGCATATAAACGAAAAAATGGATATAGTATTCTATGAAAAAAATTGACGAAGAAATCAGACAGATAACTTCTAGGTTTCTGTTGAGATGAAAGTAAGTATGAATTTGAATTTGTGGAGGATTATGAACATGCTTAAGCTCACTACACCTTGTTTCGTTGAGGGCGGATGGATACCTGACTACAATGCAGGGTTTGGAGAAGACCAATCTCCGGAATTTCATATAGAAGGGATTGACCCAAAAGCAGAAACAATGGTTATTACTTTAGATGACTTGGGTCATCCTTTAGAGCCAGGCTATAATCACTGGGTGGCATGGAATATTAAGCCTGCGGATTGTATTCCGGGTGGTATACCCAAAGGAAGTGTAATAGAAACTCCGATACACATCGAGCAGGGGATAGCTTATGGGAAACACTGTTATCGTGGTCCAAAGCCTCCGTTTAACTGGAATCATGAGTATTTGTTTACTCTGTATACCCTTGACTGCACATTAGAGGCTGACGAAAAGTCAAGAAAAGAAGATATCCTTAAATTAGCAGAAGATCATATTCTTCAAAAGAGTGAGCTCAGAGGAAAATACCAGCGTAAGCATCGATGATGTTATGCGTCTGCTTTAGTTATGTGGAGAACTCGACAAATTTCAGTCTTGTGGAGAGATTGAAAGCAACAGAAGACTTGAATTTGGCGGTGAGATAAATGAATTATATTAGACAATGGTTAGCATATATAAGCCCTCCCTTCTCGATAGAATACAAGTTAATGATATCTGTGAATTCAGGAGGTTACCATTGCATAAGAGCGGTTTTTGTATAATCAGAAAAATATATTGAAAAACAAGCATTTGCGGGAATGATACGAATCGTATCACGCATGTGAAAGAGCGTTTCTTTCATAGTTTTACACTTTTTGATAAGGTGGAGTTGTTGGAAAGACAAGCCAAAACAGAAAGGATGTAAAATTATGAATAAGAGCAAAAAAAAGAGTCTGTTGATGGGAAGCATATCCCTTGCAATGTTTGCAGTATGGACAGTTTTGATTCTGACTGTGGATGTGCAGCCACTTGGTCAAAACGGAACAAGTATTGGATTTGCGACATTCAATTGCTGGTTTCACCATTTTACAGGGGTAAACATGGCAATTTATACGATTACCGATTGGATGGGGCTGGTGCCTGTTGTAATATGCCTTATTTTCGCAGGGATTGGACTGGTACAGTTGATCAAAAGAAGAAGCATTTTCAGGGTGGATGCAGATATCATGATTTTGGGTGTGTATTTTGTCATCGTGTTCTTGGCATATGCGATTTTTGAAATTATCCCAATCAATTACAGACCGATTTTAATAGAAGGAAGGATGGAGGCTTCTTATCCATCCTCAACTACCTTGTTGGTATTAAGTGTAATGCCTGCCTTGGTCGAGCAAATTAAGCGTAGACTTTCTGGCATTAGGGTGAAACAAATAATAACGATTGCGGCAATCGCTTTTTCGGTATTTATGGTGACTGGGAGATTGATTTCCGGAGTACATTGGTTTACGGATATCGTAGGTGGTGAACTGCTAAGTGCCGGATTGTTTATGCTTTATAAAGCGGCAGTTATGCTGGCATTAAAAGAAAGATAGAATCAGTATGGGAGGTGCAGGTTTTGGAATTTCATGAAAAGATTCAGGAATTAAGAAAAAGTCGAGGCTTGACACAGGAAGAATTAGCCGAGGCATTATTTGTTTCCAGAACCGCTATTTCAAAATGGGAGTCCGGAAGGGGATATCCAAGCATAGATTCATTAAAGGAAATATCCAGCTATTTTTCTATATCAATTGATGATTTGTTATCCGGAGAACAATTGATTTTCATAGCAGAAAAAGAAAACAAATCAAATCTCAATCGTGTATGCGATTTGATATTGGGGTTTGTTGACTTGTTTTCGCTGATGTTGATATTTCTTCCGCTGTATCCCAAACCGGTCAATGGATATATCTATTCGGTAAATCTCTTTGGGTATGTAGATGGCAATGCTTTCATAATCAGAATCTATTGGGCATTGTTTATTAGCTTGACGATTACCGGAATCGTGAAAATACTAATGGTCTATTTCAAATTTGAAAAGGACAAAAAAGCGGTTACATTCATCTCTGTAGGACTCAGTATAATTGCTGTTTTGTTTTTGGCGATGGCGAGAGAGCCGTATGCGATAACAGTAACGTTCCTGTTATTGCTTATCAAAGGTATTTTGCTTTATAAGCAAGCTAAAGCAGGTCGATAGGATATTGTGCCTCACAACTTTCAGTCTGTAGGAGATATTGAAAGTATGCATGAATTTGAATTTGTATTTATATCTGGAAGTGAGAAAAGATGAGAAATAAAGAAGAAATGATGAAGCTAATAATGGATGTAGCGATAAATGATGAACGAA
>SAMEA3663028__coassemble_2637_pt1 | contig 4951 bp, 4 predicted proteins | sample SAMEA3663028__metabat2_high_PE_020 | metagenome-assembled genome bin SAMEA3663028 (sample SAMEA3663028) | pig gut metagenome | biome: pig gut; feature: pig-associated habitat; material: faeces | place: France | collected 2012
TACAAATCAAAAAATCTTTCAAAAATCTCTTGACTGTTTATAGTTTGTCACCTCTGCATAAATGAATTTTTTCACGCTTAACAAAAGCGTTTTCGGTTTTATTAAGGAGCCTGATAGGAGTAAGAGTGCCATCAGCTTCAACAATAAATATATCCTTGAGATCAGGAGAATATCTAAGCTTGATACGCTGCTTTGCAAAGCGGCAGTCAACCTCGTATTCAATCTGATCAATGGTAATAACACTGTCAGAAGATACGCGGCGGTCAATTTCAAGCAAGAAACTTGCTTCGATTTCTTCATCAGACAGTCTTCTAATACGATTAGGTTCAGAAAAGAATCTGTCCTGGGGTGATTGTCCTTTTAAGGAAGAATGAACAGTCTGATTATACTTCTGAACATAGGCTAAAAGGTTGCCACGAAGCTCATCAAGGGAATGGAAATCTCTTATATCAAGGGATGACATCCACTGGTCTTTCATGGTACGAAACCAACGCTCAATCTTGGCCTTTTGTGTTGGAGTGTAAGGCTGGTCATAATGAAGCACAGAACCAATGCGGGCAGCCAGGAGTTCCATCTGCTTGTTCTTGAAGGAACTGCCATTATCGAAGTTAAACATCTGTGGTCTGCCATACTTGGCAACGGCAGATTTCATAACAGACATAAGATTTATGAAGTTGTCATTAAAGAAGATATCAATACCAACAATAAATCTGCTGGCATCATCGATGAGCGCAATAATAAATAACTTATGCTTTTTGCCATCGGGAGTTTTAAGATATGGTCCAACGCTGGTGTCACCACACCAAACTTCATTGATATGAGGTCTTTCATAGCGGCGCATGTCCTGATTAGTTGTGGTTTTCTGCTGAATAGCTAGGAGATTTATGTATCTGTTAACAGTGGATTCTGATACATCACCGTGTTTAAGACTACCGTTATCATGGAGCTGCCTGTAGATAGCTAGCGCAGACATGCGGGGATAGTTAGTTTTTAGATATTTGATTTGTTCCTTGATATCTTCATCAAGTTTTCGTGGAACACCTTGATCGGCTCTGCCAGTAGGAATGAGAGAATCAAAACCATCTTTTTTGTACGCGGCATACCATCTTTCGATAGTGCCGGGTGCGTAGTGCTTAATAGAGCCATCCGGGTGCATAACGCCTTTAGCAGAGGCATTATTAAAGAAAGCTGTAAGAGAATCATAGTCATCAGACAGCCCGGTAATGAGTGGAGCAATCACAGAATAGCGCATTAAAGCGATTGCATTTTTCTTTTCCTGATCCATTTCGTGGGTCCTCCTTTGTTTTTTCTTAAGTATAAGAAGAATAAAAACAAAGGTCGTGTAAGGTTATGTGGTATTAAGAAAAAGAATATTTGGTGTGTTTTTAATCTGCATAAACTGCCGTGAAAAATGTGAAAAGCAGGAAGCAATAAGCTGGCGTATAGGTGAAAGAGATAATCGTTCTGAATGAAGCTTTTCGTGCCAGTACTTGCGGTAGTATCTGATGATGTACCTGTAGCAGCTTTCATCGATACAGGGATTGCTGTTCATAACAGAGTTCTGAGAATTATGATTATTATAGTTATCAATGATGGCGATATGATCAGATGTGGAAACCTGTGAATAAGGAATCATTGAAGATAAAAGGATTGCATGAGTGTGACCACAGTGTTCACATATGACTCGGCAGATACGAAAGGTTGTTTTGCCACCAGGAAGCTTGATAGAACGGTTGTAATAACCATGAACAGAAAGGCATCCAGAATGTCCACAAGGACATGTTAGCCTGTGGAACTGAAGGGAATTAATAAGATTATTATAAAAATTTGGTGTTAAAGGATTGTTTTCTTCGACAAGTAAGGTTATCATTGGCCTGTTGGAGCTATAGGTATACCTGTAGCAAAAGCGTGAGGCAGGAAACCAAACTTTGGTCGGGGCGGTTCCTGCCTCTTTATTTATAGTTAACCTGGCTATAATAACAGAAGGCACAGACTAAAACAATCTGACGTATAATGCATCAGAATAATTTAGGCTGTACATTCTTTTAATTTGAAGAATTTTCAGGTAGTTGGAAGCAGGTAAAGCTACAAATAACAACAAAGCAAGCGGTAGTAAATCTACGTACAGAGGACTTGGCTCTATCGACTTTCAAGCAACTGCAAGAAGTGTGCTGATTGTCGGTAGGGTAAAGGATGACCCAACCTGCAGAGTAATCGCACATGATAAAAGTAGTCTTGCACCGGAAGGGCAGTCGATAGCCTTTCGATTAGACAAAGATAATGGGTTTATGTGGGAAGGACCTATCGAACTGTCTGTAGAGGAATTGCTTAGTGGAGAACCTAAGATAACGAAACTCAAAGCAGCCATAGATTTCTTGACGGATTTTCTGTCAGACGGTCCTAAGCCTAGTACAGAAATCTGCGAAGCTGCAGAGGCAGATGGTATCAAAAAACGCACGCTGTTTACTGCTAAAGAAAAATTGGAGATTTCAGCTACCAAGGTTGGCGATAAATGGTATTGGGGTTTTTGATATGAGTAGAGGGAAGATTGCAAGAGTGCAAGAATGCAAAGTATATATAACATTGCAATCTTGCAACCTTGCATTCTTGATTTTGGGAGGAACGTATGAAAGAGAAACAAATTCAGATATCACAAAAGCTTTTTATCACGCTCGTAAAATGTTTTGTGCTTGATATGAAAGTGGATTGTGAAGAGATAAAGAAAGAACTAAATAGGAAGTTGGATGCTGTGGCATTGCGACAATTATACAGTACATATAAAACAGCTCCAACGGATGCGGAGAAAGAGGAAGCACGCCAAAAATATCTCGATGCAAAAGGAGTGCCTACGAGCTTTCGACGGTAGAGAGATTTTCTCTTTGAGCGATATATAACAAGTACGTGTCACGTACTTGTAAGTATAGCCAAGGAAGAAAGCGGATGGTGTGCGACGACAAAATCATTGGCTTCGAGTAGCAGTGAGCTGGTAGTCGATAGTCAATGATTGCACAAGGGAAGGCTTCGCCTGGGAGTGTAACTCCCATTGAGAATGGGTAAGGCATCGCCAGGGCAACGCCCTATGAGATGCAGTCAAGGCGGCAGCTTTGTGCACTCCGCACAGGAGCGAAATACGACTTGATGTCCGCAGGATGTCAAGTCTGATATTGAGCCATAACTGTCAGAGCCAGTTATGGACTCACCAAAATTACAGAGAAGAGAGGAGGAATTAGATGCCAGCAAGTGCACAAACAGTATCTGTAAGCAGAGGGAAAACTGCAATTGAACATGACCTAAGAGAATATACACCGAATAATGTTGAAGCATCTATGTCTATATATAACGTGGTGCTTATAGATGAGCTTAAAGGAAAATCTCTTGCGGAATATACAAACGAATATATGAAATCATATATTGGGGAATACAATGCCAAGCAACGTAGAAGTGATAGAATGAAGTCTTACGATTATGCAGCGGACTACATCGAAGAACAAAATAATATGCAGAAATCAAGACAGAACTACACAGCCGGTCAGCTTGCATATGAGTATGTAATACAGTTTGGTGACCACCAAACTATGGATGTTAATGAAGTGATAAAAAAGCCTAAGCTCCGCAAAGACGTGGTTGCCATGTTTGAGGAGTTTATTCAATCCTATCAATCATCCTATCCACATATGAGAATCATTCTTGCTACGGTGCATATGGATGAACCCAAGGGAACACCACATATGCATATCCTAGTTCAGCCGATTGGAGAGGGCTATAAGCAGGGATTATCGCATCAGGTATCACTTACAAAGGCATTAGCTTGTGATGGTTTTGAACGTTCAGAGAAAAAGGGAGACCGCCTATCTATGACAAGATGGCAAGATGATATTAAGGATAATATTATGGAACCGATTCTGGTACGTCATAAATATGCAAGAGCCTATAAGGATGGAGAAAAACAGCATATGCCGGTAGCGATGTATAAAAGAGCAATGGCAGAAAAGGATGCGATTGTAGAAGATGCTAAGGTAGAAGCGGAACAAATCGTAGAGAAAGCTCGTGAAGAGGTCGAAGAATTGGAAGAGGAGAAGGATTATCTAATCAATGGTAATGGAAAAGACTCTGCGTATGATATGCCTTTTGAAGATTGGTCGATTGCAGATTTGAAGTGTGAAAAAGAATTCCTAATAAACGGAGACCCAGACTTTTCGGGAGATATATTCAGGGGTGTTTCAGAATTGGAAGAAAAGCACTCGGAATTAAGAGCTGATATAAAAGACTTGGAGCAAGCAAAGGAAGAAAAGACTGCAGAGGTAGCAAGTGTCGAAGATAGGTATTCAAAGATGTGGGATGAGTATGAGGCGTTAAGAGATGGGTACAAAGATAAGGATGGAAAACATATCTTGGGATATAATGAGCTGGTGCAGCGACATAAGGAGCTACTTCAAGATCCTGCAAGATTATTAGAGACAGAGGAAGGTCAGCAGGTTCTTGAAGAAGCGAAAGAGGAGATTGTAGAGACAGTGCAAAAGAACCTCGTATCCAATATGCTTGGATTTATCAAAAGAGAGATTTTTGACACATTGAAAGAATGGCTTGTAGAACCAATTTACAAAGCTATCAATGAAATGATGCGTGGACATTGGTTTCAGTTAAATGACAATGATAAGAAAATCTTAACCGGAGCAATAGACAGAACAGTTGACCGATTAGTTGATAAGTTGGACATTGGCTCTAAGATAGAGGAGAATGTTTGCGAGAATATGCCAAGTGAAAATCAGATAGAGCAAGAAGTACAAAGAATATACAGAGGGCGAGGAAGATAGAAATCCGAAAGGGTTTCTATTTTTTATGGTATCGTGTATAATAGGGGTGTAAAAAGAACTGTTAAACAGTTCGACAAATTTGAATTTGCACTTCCATAAGGTGAAATGTATTGACACAAAAAATACAGTATGATAGT
>SAMEA3663028__coassemble_3049_pt1 | contig 4479 bp, 5 predicted proteins | sample SAMEA3663028__metabat2_high_PE_020 | metagenome-assembled genome bin SAMEA3663028 (sample SAMEA3663028) | pig gut metagenome | biome: pig gut; feature: pig-associated habitat; material: faeces | place: France | collected 2012
TGAAACATTTCAAATAGCAATACCAGATGAATATAAGGAAAAGTAAAATTTCAGTTTTCATAAGAATTGTTGCAATAAAAAGATAGACAAATAGAGGTTGATGTGCTAGAGTTTAGATGGCTCCAAAATGGCTCCAATAATTTTGGGAAATAATAATACATAATGTATGTAGTGCCTAAAAATAGCATAAAATCAACAAAAAGCATGGTAGAAGATAGCGACAAATCCAAAACCGGGAGCGTGAAGGTGGTAGAACAGTAGGTTCAGGAAGAGTTGCTACTATTATCGAGTAATATACGCGAAAGCAACGAGAAGCTTATATAAGCAAAATAATAACCCGGAGAGTGCTTGCACTCTTCCGGGTATTTTTTTGCTTATCTTAAAGCGGCGACTGCCGCGATGAAATAGCCACGAAGTGGCTATGAATAGCTTCTCTTTGCTTATTTTAATGGATTTGTGCGGGCATTTAGCGAATGCCGTGACCGACATGAAGCGAAGCGGAATGGAGGTGCGCTTAGTGGCTTCCGATGTTTTCCTTGGGAGCCTTTTTGTATTCAACAGAGTTGAAATACACCTATTAAAAATACCTTCTGGGACTATTTTGGTACTATTTGAAAGCATTTTAGTACCAGAAATATATAAAAACCCCTCGAAAACATATTGCTTTCGAGGGATTCAATTGAATATAAAAAAAAAAAGAAATGATCCTACGTTTACCGTACACCCAGCTTTCAAGGCGCCAGGAGGTCATTTCTTATTTATATTATATACCATAGTCCGGAAAATATGTCAAACTTCTTTGATTTTGTCTTGAATAATATCATAAAATTTATTTGGATCGTCGCCGTCAAGATGGTGGCGACAAGTACTACATAAATTATCAACAAATTGAAGTCCAGGATTCTTTTGAGAATCACAACTCTCGATTGATAAAACAGTAGGTAAAGCAGATAAATTATTAATTATTTTAGCTTCAAAATCTTGTTTATTGAAGGTATCAAATATAATGTTTACTTCAAAGGAAGCATTCTCAACAATTTTGGATAAGAGCTGAATATATACATCTTCTTTTAGCGTTTGAGGGAAAAATGCATCTTTTTTAATATAGCAGGAATAAATAATATAATGTTCTATAGAGGATAATTCTGAAAGCATAGAGATTTTTAGTTTCTGATAATTACGATCCATTAAAGTGGATTTAAACTCTGTAAAAAGTTGTGCTCTCTTTTTGTCTGATATATTTAGATTTTTAGCTTTCTTTTTAAAACGACTATATATTAAATCAATATCATTTTGTGATTCGACTAAAAGACCTGTAACAATGAAGTAATCTTCATTTTCGGTTTCATCCACAAATAATAGCATAGATGTCATCACTCCTAAATTATTGTAATATAGATATTAATATATAATGAGAATGAAGCAAATGTAAACATGGACAAGCTGTTATGTCATTACTTTTAGGAGCAATACGTGCAGAACGGTTCTGTGATGGAACACTTAATACTTTTTTGAAGACAGGATGTATTGATAAGTGGTTGTCTCGTTTGCAAGAAATTGAAGGCGTGTAAAAATTTCAGTTTTGTTAAGACACATATGGGAAATGGAAAGATGATTGAGGCGATTATTAATTTGATTGAAGAAGGAAGACTTCCATTCCCGGGAGAAATTGTGAAGTATGTTGAAAGTTATATGAACTCTATCGAGAGAAAGACTAACTATTAGAAATAGTCAATAAAAAGTTTTTAAAACAGAAATGTTTTGAATATAGTGGCGGTGACTATATCATCGCAATCAGTACATTGAAAATTGCATGACAAATAGAGCATCAGTAATGGTGCTCTGACAGGAAGATATGATATTGGAATGATTAATTAGCTTTTATGTATTGCTGACCAGATGATTCAAGCTGATATATGACTCGAATGAGCTTCTTTGTGGCATGAGATAATGCAACATAATAGTGTTTACCCTCGAATCGTTTCTTGGCTAAGTAAGCCTTGAATGTTGGATCCCATAAGCAGACATACGCGGTGGCATTATACAAAGCATATCGTAGATATCTGGATCCACGCTTTTCCATACGGGCATAGCAATTATCTAGTTGTCCAGATTGATAAGTGGAAGGCGACATACCAGCAAAGGCAAGTATCTTATCAGGAGAATCGAACTTACTAAAATCACCTATCTCGGCAATAATCATTGCTCCCATACGGTAACTGATTCCGGGAATGCTAAGAATTGGGGAGTTGATTTCATCCATGATGATTTTGATTTCATTTTCAATCTCTTCAATTTCGGCATCAAGTTCGCGAATGAGTTTTATGGTGTGCTTCAGTTCTAGAGATTTGGCTGGCATGTTTGAACCAATCGATGTTCTGGCAGCTTCTCTGAATGTAATAGCAGTATCTTTGGTGTAATGGCCTTTGGATGCTGTTTTTACAAGATTAGATAACCTTGTAAGATGAGCATTAGCTACGTGCTTTGCTCCAGGGAATTCGTAAAGAAGTTCATATACAGAATTCTGATGAAGAGTTGGAACGAGCTTTTCTAGTTCTGGAAATAGGATGCATACAAGGCGAGAAATGGACTGTTTGAGTTGTGCACGTTCCTTAACTTTATCAAAGCGATAACGTGTTAGTGACTTGAGTTCTTCGTTGTGGTACGATGTGTTTGAGTAGGACTTTAAGTTCACATCAGACATTAGCATAGAAGCAATTGTATGGGCATCTACCTTATCCGTTTTCGTCTGTCTAAGGCTTAGACTTTTTCTGTACAGATTTGTGTGTAAAGGATTGATAACGTAGGTCGGCAAACCTTTATCAAGAAGATATCCAAGAAGATTGTAACTATAGTGTCCAGTGGCTTCTAGGCCTACTTTTACTTTGGAAACATCTTCCATAACGGATTCTATTTTCTGATAAAGTTCATCGAACCCATCAAGGTTGTTGGTGATGGTAAAGGACTTGAAAAGAACTTCTCCATCGGTGTTAGTGATAAAGCAATCATGCTTATCTTTAGCGACATCAATTCCTACAAAAATCATATAGGACCTCCTTAAAATAGATTGATACTGTTTTAAGATCCACAGGGCTCCTTGCAATCGTAACCTACTTCTTGATAAACCGTCATGCGGTAACTAACTGATTAACAAATAAACAAAGAGACTGTGGTTGGAGCCTTTCGTAAACCATCAAGTGGTAGGAGACTAAAACCAATCCACAGTATCTTAAAATAGCATAGTCAAACCTATAGAAAAGGTAAAGAAAGGCTATGACTTTATATAATAGTAGGAGATTATCTCATGTATAAACCCATTGACCAACAACGAACCGGACAAAAACTAAAAATCATATTCAAACTGGCAGGCTACGATGTAAAGTACATCCAAGAGTACTTGAATCTCTCCTGTCCTCAGCCGATTTATCGTTGGTTTAAAGGTCAGAATCTGCCAACGGTAGAGAAACTTTATGCCTTAAGTGTTCTTCTTGGTGTGCATATGGAAGAACTGCTGGTTTTGCAGGGACAGCCTATGAATATAGGCTTGTATAAGGTGGCACAGGAGTCGAAGGACAAGCGTCTTTTATACTACGCCCAGTGCTTGCAAAGGGTAGCATAAGTGTTTTGGACTATCCGTCCAATGACAAAGACTTGACTTTGAGATATCCTTTTATCAGGACCTCTGAATGGGTTCTGGTAAGAGGATATTTTTATTTGGGAGAGGAGGATTGTCATGGGAATCAATTATTATTTTATGAGCAAGAATAAGGAACTGATGCAGACTAATTTTGCTGAGAAGTCGGAGTGGGGTGTGCTTGGCGAGGAGTATACCATCGTGGATGAGCCATATCTTGGTTATTGGTGTCACCTGAATAAATTAAGTTGCGGATGGCGGCCCTTGTTTCAGAAACATAGAGCGTTTGATAGTTTTCGGAAGCTGGAGGCGTTTTATCGGGAGCATCAGGCGGATTTGGAGATTTATGATGATTATAGGAGGCAGTATTCGTGGGAAAAATATTTTGAGACGGTTTACGAACATAGCCGGTGCCGTCCGGAACCAGTGAAGTGGGTGTATAGAGTGAACCCTATGTCTCCAGATACGAAGCCCCACCTGCGGACTGTGGGATGTTGTGAAGAAGAGGCGGAGCTTTATAGTCCGTTTAATCATATAGAGTATGAAAAGACGTTACAGCAAGCAAGGCAGAAATTCGGTGTATATGAGCGAGAGTATGGGAATATAAAGTATTGGAATGATCCGGATTATCTGTTTGATTGGACGGAAAGGGAGTTTATGTAGGTATAAAGCAAGCAAAAGAATAACAACTATCAATTCCGCAAACACTATAGCATAAATGTAGATTTAAGTAAAAGTACACACAAAAACGGACTGTGTGTACTTTTACTAAAATATTTGTTGACGGAGCATGGTCAAATGAAAAACTTACTTCTAGTTGACCCTGTAAAAATGGTCTCTATGAC
>SAMEA3663028__coassemble_6110_pt1 | contig 2907 bp, 4 predicted proteins | sample SAMEA3663028__metabat2_high_PE_020 | metagenome-assembled genome bin SAMEA3663028 (sample SAMEA3663028) | pig gut metagenome | biome: pig gut; feature: pig-associated habitat; material: faeces | place: France | collected 2012
ATCTTGAATTTTATCTGGAAGATACGGTAAAGATAAAGAAATAGACAACTTTCAGTCTTCCGGTGAGATTGAAAACAACAGAAGATTTGAATTTGACAAGCTACTGTAAATCAACATGATGAAGAAAGGAACTTAAAATGGATTTCTATGATGTTATAGAAAAAAGAAGAACTATTCGTGATTTTGAAAACGAAACCATTCCCGAAGAAGTTGTCGAAAGGATAATTTCAGCTGGACTTAAAGCATCGACAAACGACCATATGAGAGATTGGCATTACATAGCAATTCAAGACAAGGATACCGTAGCAAATTTATAGTGAGGATACGGAATGAACAATGTAAATAAAACACTATATATTCCTTTATACGGAAAGGCTTATGTTAGCAAAAAAGGTATCATCTTGCATGATTCAATAGCTGAAAAGATTTGGAGCAAAGAAGGATTTGAGCTCAAAGGTAAATCAAAATCCAAATGGTTAGCATATTGTATGGCTATGCGTTCTGCTATTTATGATGAATGGGTAAAGCAGGAAATGGCGTATAATTCTAATACAGTTGTTCTTCATATTGGTTGTGGTATGGATAGTCGAATTAAAAGAGTTGGAATAGAAGATGTACACTGGTATGATATTGATTTTCCAGACGTCATAGAGGAAAGACTTAAATACTATAGTGAAACAAGTTTTTATCATATGCTATCAGCAGATATGAGAACAGATAAGTGGAAAAGTAGCATAGAACATAATCGAAATGCTATTGTTATTCTTGAAGGGGTCAGTATGTATTTTCAACCAGAGGAACTAATAACATTACTATCTGATATTAGCCAGTATTTTAATTCTGTTAAACTATTAATGGATTGTTATACGGAGCGTGCTGCCAAAGCGTCAAAATATAAAAATCCAATCAATGATGTAGGTGTTACGGTTGTATATGGTTATGATGACCCACAAGAATTGGCAGTGAAAACAGGATACATATTTGAGAAAGAGCATTGTATGACACCTCAAAAATATATTGATGAATTGCAGGGGATAGAGAAAAACGTATACAAAAATCTGTTTGCCGGAAAGATTGCTAAATCGCTATATAGGATGTACGAATTCAAAAAAGTATAAGGAAGCGAAACTTTCAGTCTTACGGAGAGGCTGAAAAGCAACAGAAACTTTGAATTTTCACTTGTTAACAGATAATAGACATAGTTGCAACTAATAGTTGCCATATAGTTGGTAGTATGCAACCGATTAAATAAGTATATTAGTGTTATCAATTATATGGAGGTTGAAACACATGAAACAAAATCAATTAGGTGAAAATATTACGAGATTCAGAAAAGAGAAAGGATTATCACAAGAAAAAGTTGCTGAGTACATGGGGGTAAGTCGACAGGCTGTAACAAAATGGGAAAGCAACAGTTCTAAACCAAGTTCAGATAACTTAATTAAATTGGCTGAATTATTTGATGTAAAAGTTGATGTTTTGTTAGGAAATAATGAATTTGATAATATGAAACTTTCCTCAAATACAACAACAAGTAAAGTACCATGGGTATTTATTGGAGTTTCGGTAGCATGTGTAATAGCATATATTGTAGTAGGTAGTTTATTAAATATATTTAGTTTTGGAACACTTATTTGCATATTTATTATATGTTTTCCAATACAGATGTTTTTGCATATTTATTTTTCCAACGCAGTTAATAATGATTCATTTACTGGAATAGCAGGTTTTGACGAAAAAATAGAATATAATTATGATGAGGTAAAGAAACTATTGTTGCAGATGGATTTACATATAGGAATGTCATCTTCGGTGTATGTCTTTCTCATGTGTGCATTAGGTTGTAGTCAGTTAAATATCAGTTGGATAAATGCTTTGTTACTTACAATGTATATTCTAAATTTTATAACTATCATATTGTTTAATAATTATAAGTTCATAGACAGAATATATTGTAATGAAGTTGATAAGAAACGAGCAATCAAAGGTATTCCTATAATTATTACTTATTTTGTGCAAATTTTGCTAGGGATGGGAATAACTATAATGGTATTTGAAATGAAAGGTATTGAAAACAATACAGCTCCTGCTATGCAGGTTGGAGTATTACTTTTAGTAGGATTATTGTTTGCAACTATAGGATTTTTTGTGGAAAGTAATAATATAAACAAATGGAGGCCTGATAAGCTACCATACAAGATAAATAAATTAAGTGTGGCAAGTTGGTTAGTGTGTTTAATATTTTACGGACTTATGTGTATTATTTAAGTACATGAAACTTCCAGTCTTCTGGTGAGATTGAAAGCGCGCATGAATTTGAAGCTTCCGATGCACTTAGGAGAATTTAATTGATATTTTCTATCATTCGGTATATACTATGTATATACCGAATATAAGGAGGTTTCCATATGCAAGCACAAGTAAAAGAATGGGGAAATAGTCAAGGAATCAGATTGCCAAAAGAAGTATTGAGAAGTGCAGGAATCACATTGAATGAGTTTTTGGATGTCACGGTATCAGATGGTGTAATCACTTTAGTGAAACCATTTCGTCATAAAACATTGGAAGAGAGAGCCGCAGAGTTTGATGGAAAGTTAATGCTTGATGGTGAATATGAGTGGGGTGAACCTGTCGGAAGAGAGGCATGGTAATGGAAATTTTACATCAAGGAGATATTATTGAAATTGAAAAAATAAAACATCCCGTATTGGTGGTTAGTAAGGATTTTTTTAATACGAGTGGTGAAATAATTGGATGTCCAATTATTAGAAATTCTACTCCGGGTCCGCTTCATATATGGATGGCTACAGAAGAAAATGAAGGTTATATACAATGTGAAAAACTGGCATTGTTAGATATGTCTCTTCGCGGTTACAAGAAAGTAGATAGATTGCCAATTTCAGAAAT
>SAMEA3663028__coassemble_6123_pt1 | contig 2904 bp, 2 predicted proteins | sample SAMEA3663028__metabat2_high_PE_020 | metagenome-assembled genome bin SAMEA3663028 (sample SAMEA3663028) | pig gut metagenome | biome: pig gut; feature: pig-associated habitat; material: faeces | place: France | collected 2012
TGTTAAAGCCACCGACTTTTGCCCTATTACTGACGGTATTGCCTGTCCATAAATAATCGAATATAATTGTCCACGATATCTATAAGGAGAAAAAAAGAGCATCCCCTTTGGTGATATCGTGTCCCACCACGGTATCGGGAATGCTCCTATCCTAAAAGCATGTTAATTGTACATTCTTACAGGTTAGAACGCAAGCCTAATACCGAAAATTCTTTTATGTAAGGAGCAGCGAAACCTTATGCTGTCCGGTTTGTAATGGTAAACTCAGTGTTTCCGGAAGCAGATCCAGAAAACTGATTGATGAAGATGGTTCCGAAATAAAGTTGATTGTCCGCAGAATGAAATGCCAGGGTTGCGGCAGAATCCATCATGAGTTACCCGATTGCATTGTCCCATACAAGCGATGCTGCACAGAACTGATTGCACTCGCCGTAAGCGACCATGCTGTTGATGCAGACACATTCCCAGGTGAGAACAGTACTCTTGTAAGGCTTCGAGTCTGGTTCAAACTGCTCCGAGAGTATGTAAGCCGAGTTCGCGAGCACTATCTTTTATTGTTCAAAATAGATTTATTGTCTATCAAACTGAATACTGCCGGCGGATTGAAAAGAATTGTCCGCATCCTTGCAAACTCAAATTTATGGCCACAGACCCGATTGGCACTGACTGTCCAAACTTAACGGTGTATGCTCATCCTATCAAATGAAGGAGGACGCATAAATGGAGCGTGAACGTATGGAAGAAATAGCCGCCAACAGGCTATGTATTATTACTCCACTGCTTGATCCTGCAATGGACAAAGCAAAACATCAGTTGGTTAAGGAACATATCAGTATTCAGTATGGGATTCATGAACGCACAATCAGGCGTTGGATTAATCTGTATAACACAAAGGGGTTTGAAGGCCTTATGCCACAGAGGTCTTCCCTTTCAGGTAAAAGCAAGCTTTCTGATGAAATCATAGATGCTGCCATCGCCCTTAGAAGAGAAGTTCCCAAACGCAGTGTTGCCGAAATTATCCGCATTCTTGAATGGGAAGGTCTGGCAGAACCTGGTTTTATAAAACACTCAACCCTTCAGGACCAGCTGGCATTAAGAGGTTATTCAAGCCGTCAGATGATGACGTATTCAAAGGATGTCACATCAGCAAGAAGATTTCAGAAGCCCTGGCGTAATTATCTTTGGCAGTCTGATATCAAGTATGGTATCTATGTTAATGGCAAGCCTACATACATGGTCTGCTTTATCGATGACTGCACCCGTATGGTAATGCACTCAGAGTTTTATGATACACTCGATCAATCAATCGTTCAGGACTGTTTCCGCAAGGCACTCGCAAAATATGGTGCTCCTGAAAGTGTCTACTTTGATAACGGAAAGCAGTTCCGCACTCATTGGATGAAAAGAGCCTGTGGAAAACTTGGTATCAGACTTCTTTATGCAAGACCTTATAATCCCGAAGGAAAAGGTAAACAGGAGCGCTATAATCAAACTGTTGATGCCTTTCTCAGAGAGGCTACTCTCGAAAAACCGAAGAGTCTTGAAGAACTTAACAGGCTTTATAACGTATGGATGGATGAGTGCTATCTGAATATTCCTCATTGTGCGCTTAACGGAAAAACGCCGTACGAAAGCTACCAGCTTGATAATCATGAACTTCGCTTTCTTTCAGCTGATACAATCGCAGATGCATTTCTTTCCTGTGAACATCGTAAGGTGGATAAGGGCGGATGTATAAGCTTCAACGGTATGAAATATGAAGTTGAACTTGGCCTTTCCATGATATGCCGTACAGTTGATGTGGTTTATGACCCTGCAGATATATCGATACTTACGATTGAATGTGAAGGTTTTCCTTCCTGTCAGGCAAGACCGCTTGTTATACTGTCACACGCAGCTGCAAAGCCTAAACTTCCCGAACATTTTGAAAAGACGGAACCCTCAAATTCAAGACTTCTTAATGCGGCAAAAACAAGGAATGAAGAACGTAAAAAGATTCGCCATAATGCCATCTCATTCACGGGTTTGAAAGGTGGTGAGAATTGATGTATGAAGGCTTTTACGAATTATCCTCAACTCCGTTTACCAAAGGCATTCCGATAGAGAAACTCTTTATGCCACCTGAACTTACAGAAATCAGTGATCGCCTTGAGTATGTTGCACAGAGACATCTGTTTGCGGTACTTACCGGTGAATGCGGAACCGGAAAGTCTACGATACTACGGCATATGTCAGAAACGCTGGATCCGCGTAAGTACAGAATGCTTTATATATCTGATTCCAAACTTACACCAACCAACTTTTACCGTCTGCTTCTTGAACAGCTTGGAGTAGCTGCTTCATGGAATTCAGCAGTTGCAAAACGTCAGCTTCAGGAACAGATGTCAATAAAGCTGGCAGTTGATGGTATCACTACAGTATGTGTGGTTGATGAAAGCCACCTTTTAAGCTACGCAATGCTTGAAGAAATACGTTTTCTTCTTAACATGAAGTTTGATTCCGTAAGCCCGATATCCTTAGTACTTTCAGGACAACCCGAGCTTTGGGAAAAGCTTAAACTTCAAAAATTCACGGCAATACGCCAGCGTATTGATATCCAGTGCAGACTGAATAATTATGATCAGTCCAGAACCGGAGCATATATACGGCATCAGCTTGAAGAGGCAGGAGCCAAAAGTGAAATATTCACAGATAAGGCAATACAAAAAATCTTCGAGTATTCAACCGGAATACCACGTGTAATCGACAAAGTGTGCACCAATGTCATGATATACGGAAGCCAGAACCGGCTTCGCCTTATTGATGATCATGCTGTACAGCTGGTACTTGAAGGAGAATTCTTATAAAACACATGCCGGTACTTTATAAGTGCCGGCATTAAAACCGGCAACTATCGGACAAAAA